>FSSH01000106.1_pt1 | contig 267504 bp, 252 predicted proteins | sample 1166101 | NCBI WGS metagenome assembly FSSH01 (sample SAMEA32972668, study PRJEB13176) | freshwater metagenome | biome: Drinking water system; feature: Biomass in drinking water that filtered by 0.45 um membrane; material: drinking water | place: USA | collected 2012-12-20 | depth 0 m
TACTTTGCGCCGAGTAGAGGCGTGAGAAATTTAACCAATCAATAATTGGCACGGTGTTTGCATGCCATTAATACATGAGATTTTTAAAATGGTTTTTAAGAATTATTATATTGATAATCACAGCAAAATTATTGTTGGGTGGTTTTATTGTGGCTATCCTGAGTGGGAATAAGTGGCTAGCATTGGCTTATGTTGTTGAGTTTGCAATAATTGAAATATTGACTAGCTACTATTTAATCTATTTGCCAAACCTAGCAGATAAAGACATCGGTAAAAACAATTCCGCACATTAAAGTCATTAATATGACAAAAATTGACGCATTAAAAAATGCAGATGGGGATAGGGTATTAATGCGCCCTTTTAATCAAGCCGCTAAAAGCCATTTAATGGGCAATCTAACAGGCAATTCAATCACACGCGCATAGTGAATCGCCCGCTTAAGTCTTTTGGGATTCGCGTTCATCTGCTTATTTTCACCCAGCATCCGCTTTAAATAAAGCCCGTAATGAATATGTGGGCAGGGCTTAAATTGTGGCTTAACCAAAAATTGCAACTTATCCGATAAGTTTTGCTTATCAATGATGATATGCTGATTTAAAGATTCAAACGAATTATCCACTTTAGCCCGCTTAATTTTATCAACAACCGCATAATTTAGTACATAATCATGCACATGGTTAGCGCGGTTGTTGTCATCAAACTTAGGCACATTGCGCAACCAAAACTCCACGTCATCAAGGGTCACGACCACATCACCAAACAAGTCTAAATTAAGCATACATAACCTTTACAGGTTAGTCTGCTAAAAATCTAAATCATTACGTCACTTCGTATAATGTATATTATGTTAAATAAAAGATGGGCCATCATTTGATGAAACGTTTAATCAAATGATCAACGCTTAGTTTGCCTGCGCCATTAAACAACAAAGGTAAAAACATAATAATGTATAACAGTGGGATTTTGTAATTACCAAATCCGTCACCTTCTTTATCTGTAATTCGATAGCCAGTTAATAGCTCAGATAAAGTGTTCCATTCAGCTGGCCAGTGCACTGCTGCGATTGCTACGATTGTTAATATGATGAGTGATATTGTAAAAAAACGTGTGGCAACGCCTAATGCCAATGCAAACGCACCAATTATCTCAAAAAAAGTAGCCATTCCCCAGCTTATATCTGGTGGTAATAAGCTAAATGGAAATGGGAATGTGATGTCTGCAAACCAATTAGAGCCGTGTAATTTTTCAAAGCCTGCTTCGCCAAATTCCCACGCTAAAATCAATCTTAAAAATAGCTGTGGCAGCCAACTGCCTATCATTTCCAATTTACTGCATATAAGTTGATAAAACTGAACAAATTGAGTGAATAACATCATGACCTCTCCTTTTATAGTAATTATTAGTTAGTCTTGTAATGCTGGTAATCCTTACATGGCTTTTGTTACTTTTGCTCTTGAAAGTGGCTTGTATTTAAAATAAAGACGTATTCCTAGCAACACGATTAGCACGACTGCGTAGTAAATAGGCTCAGTTAAGTCTTTTTTGACTAGCATCCAAAAGTGTACAACTGCGAGTATTGCAATTAGGTAAACGGCTTGATGCAGCCTTTTCCAATTAGTTTTAAGCCGTTTAATCATATAGCTGTTAGAGGTTGCTGCGAGTGGTATTGCGAGTAAAAATGCCGCAAAGCCAACAAGTATGCGCGGGTGTTTCGCTACATCAATCAGTAGCTCATCCCAGATAAAAACAAAATCTAACCAAACGTAGGTGATGATGTGCAAGCAAGCATAAAAGAACATAAACAAGCCAAGCACCCTGCGCAATTGAATTTGCCAAACTTGACCTGTTAACAATCGAATCGGCGTCATACTCAAGGTGATGAGTAAAAATACCAAAGCCCACGTGCCAGTTGAATGCTCGATAAATTCAATAGGGTTTGCGCCTAAATTATCGTTTACACCCAGCCAAATCAGGCGCGCTATTGGTAAAAGTGCAAATATCCATATCGCCGCTTTAACGAAAACAATGTGCTGCTTTTTCATTATTTTGCGCGTCTTAATTAAAAGTTTTTATTCAAATCCATGCCCGTGTACATGTGCGCAACTTGCTCGCTATAACCATTGAACATTTTTGTTTTGATGCGACCACCAAATAATCCAGCTCCAATCGGTTTTTCAGATGATTGCGTCCAGCGCGGGTGATCTACATTAGGGTTAACATTCGCATAGAAGCCATATTCAGATGGGCCAGCTTTAAACCAAGTGGTTAAAGGCATTTTCTCTACAAATCTGATTTTAACAATCGCTTTACCGCCTTTAAAGCCATACTTCCAAGGGGTTACTAAGCGCACAGGCGCGCCATTTTGGTTAGGCAGGTATTCGCCATACAGGCCAACTGCAAGCAAAGCCAATGGATTAGTCGCTTCATCCATACGCAAACCTTCTGTGTAAGGCCAATCTAAAATAGGCGACCGCACGCCTGGCATGCTTTGCGGGTCACTTTCAGAAATAAACTCAACATACTTGGCATTGCCTGTTGGCTCTGCCCATTTCACTAAGCTTGCCAATGGCAAGCCCACCCAAGGAATCACCATCGACCATGCCTCTACACAGCGCATACGATAGATGCGCTCTTCTAATGGAGCTAGCTTTAATAAATCTTCAATGCTAATCGTCTTTGCTTTTTTAACTTGCCCTTCAATACTAATAGTCCATGGGCGAGGCTTAAATAATGTCGCTTGAATGGCTGGGTCACTCTTACCAGTGCCAAACTCATAATAGTTGTTGTAGGTTGTCACATCTTCGTATTGCGTGAGCTTTTCACCTGCGCCATAAGCGGTTTTGCTAAAGCCGCTTATCTTTTGCCTAGCGTTAGCTTTAAAAGCAACAGGCGCATTAGCTGCTTGTGATTGTTTGGTTAAAAAAAGTGCTGAACCTGCAGCTAAGCCAAAACCTGCTGCTTTCAGAAAATGACGTCTATTTTCAAATACCTCGCGCGAAGTAATCTCAGATGGCTGGATGTTGCTTGGGTTTAGCTTAGATTGATTCAAAATAATCATGAAAATGTCGCCCTAAATATGAACAATTATTGGTGTTAAGTTGCAAAGTGGTTACTTGTTAGTCGTTACAAATACGGCTACCTTACAGTTATTAAGCCACTAAACACGATATTTAATTGATTTAAGTGGATGACTTAACCACTTTTTTCGGCCTAATTTTTTAGTAAGGCATCAATCTCGGCAATTAAATCAGCTTCACCGAGGCTTTTTGCCATTTTTTGCGCATCAATTAACAATGTTTTGGCTGTTGCGGCATCACCCATTGCAAGCTTGGTTTGAGCTAAACCCATATTTGCTTTAATTTCATAATACGCGCCGCCATTTTCTTGGCTAAATTGCACCAATTTCGTGTAAGTTTTTTCAGCATTTTGAAGCTCTTTAGCCGCAATATATATACGCCCCATTTCTAAGCTGGCATTCGCATATTGGTCTAATGTGCCTGATTTTCTCTGCATCAAAATCGCCTTAACTTGAAACTCAATCGCTTCGTCATGCCGTGCAAGCGCACTGTAAGTGGATGCGATACGCTCAAAGTTATCTGCACGTTCATTGTCATTGTAAGCAAGCTTTTCACCCGCTAAATAGCTAGTTAGCGCAGCATTAAAATCTTTTGTATCGGCATAAACCTCACCGATTAAGTTATGGTTAATGCGCGTAAATTTGTCATTTTTTTCTTGCTTTGCAACATTCATGCTTTTTTCATAGCTAGCAAGCGCTTCTGCATTTTTCTTGTTTTCTTTGAGTAAATTACCCATTAAAAGATGAGAAATAATCTGATCAAATCCAGATTTAGCTTGTTTAAGTGATTGCTCTAAGGCGTTTAACGCTTCCGCATAATGACCTTGCCCGCCTAGCGCCCTGCCCTGACACAATAATCCATCTCTGTTTTCTGCATTTGTTTTTAAAATTTCACTTGAAATAACGATGGCTTTTGCATAATCGCCTTGATTTAAAGCCTGCGTGCAAGCAGCAGATTGGTCAGTAACTTCTGCTGCATTTAAGTTAAAGCTTAATATAAACAATGCTGTAGTAAAAGTAGTTAATGTTTTTTCTAGCTTCATAAATTTCTTTGCTTTAATTGGTTAAGTAAAATTGAATCGTTAAAATAGTGTTGATTGTTGCAGCAATGAATCTGACGCATCGCTAGCGTCATTAGTTGCTGTGGAGGTTGAAATCAATTGTTTTAGAGCGTCTTCATCTATCACTGTCACGTTTAAATTGAGCGCTTTTTCTAGCTTACTACCTGCCTCAGCGCCCGCCACGACAAAATCTGTTTTTTTAGAAACACTGCCGCTTACTTTGCCGCCGGCTGCTTCTATCATGGCTTGCGCTTCGTCACGTGACAAATTAGGTAGCGTGCCAGTGAGCACAAATACCTTACTAACTAAGCCGCCTGTTACTGTTTGTTTACCTGCATGTTCTGGCCAAGTTAGCCCTAAGCCGCGCATAGACGCAATCACCTCTCGGTTATGCGGCTCACTAAAAAACTGCAGTAGCGAATCAGCCACAATTGGTCCAACATCATTGACTTGCAATAGCGCTTCTACATCGGCATCCAGCAAGGCTTGCAGGCTTCCAAAATGGCTACTTAAATCTTTTGCAGTTGCCTCGCCCACGTTGCGTATACCTAAACCATAAATAAAACGCGCCAATGTGGTTTGTTTGCTGTGGTTAAGTGCGTCAATCACATTTTGCGCGGATTTTTGTGCCATCCGGTCTAAATTGGCCAAAGTGGCGACATCTAACTTGTAAATATCATCCAAAGATTTAACTAAATTAGCCTCAACCAGCTGGTCAGCTAATTTTTCGCCCAGACCTTCAATATCTAACGCGCGGCGTGAGGCAAAGTGTGTAATGGCTTGTTTGCGTTGTGCTGGGCAGATTAAGCCTCCCGTACAGCGCGCAATCGCCTCATCCAATGGCCGCTCAATATGTGAGCCACATTCGGGGCAGCTAGTTGGCATGCTGAATATTTGTGCATTTTCGGGGCGTAAATCCATTAAAACGGCAACCACTTCAGGAATGACATCCCCTGCCCGCCTGACAATCACCGAGTCGTTAATGCGAATATCTTTGCGGCGTAATTCATCTTCATTATGCAACGTAGCATTAGTCACAGTAACGCCACCTACAAACACCGCTTTAAGTCTTGCTACAGGTGTAATTGCGCCAGTGCGGCCCACTTGCACTGTAATATCTTCTACAACGGTTTGTGCTTCTTCTGCAGGGTATTTATGCGCAATTGCCCAGCGCGGTGCGCGCGATACAAAACCTAGTGTTTTTTGCTGCTGAAACTGATTCACTTTGTACACCACACCATCAATATCAAACGGCAAACTTGCGCGTTTTTGGCCAATATCAACGTAATAATCTTGCAGGCCGTTAGCACCCAATTTAACGTTGCGTAAGTCGCTCACGGGAAAGCGCAATTCAGCCAAATAATCCATCGCATCTGCATGCGAATGCAAGGGCGGTACACCCAATACCTCACCCAAACCATAGGCAAAAAAGTGTAAGGGGCGCGTTGCAGTGATTTGTGGGTCAAGTTGGCGTAGGCTGCCTGCGGCTGCATTGCGTGGGTTTGCAAATAACTTAACGCCCATCTGAGCTTGGGTTTGGTTCAAGCGTTCAAAATCACGCTTGAGCATCATCACTTCGCCACGCACCTCTAATAATTGTGGCGGATTTTGTAGCGCTAATTTAGTTGGAATCGCGCGAATGGTGCGTAAATTGTGGGACACATTTTCACCCGTATAACCATCGCCGCGTGTTGCGCCTTGCGTAAAAATGCCATTTTCATAAGTTAAGGTAATCGCTAAACCATCAAACTTGGGCTCTACTGCATACTCCACTTGGCTAATGCCTAAATAATCGCGCACACGTTTATCAAAAGCCAGTAACTCATCATCGCCAAAAGCATTATTTAATGACAACATGGCCTGACGATGCGTAACACTGTTGAAACTATCAACTGCGCTGCCGCCAACGCGCTGCGTGGGAGAGTCTGTGGTGATTAATTCGGGATAAAGTTGCTCTAGGCTAACTAATTGGCGGTATAAACCGTCATATTCATTATCGGAAATCGTGGGCGCATCTAAAACATAATATTGATAATCGTACTGTGCAATTGCCGCGATAAGTGCAGCGATTTGCAATCTTGCAGATTCTAAACTTGCCATCGTTTAAATGACGGGTGCGTTAGTTAAATAAACGCATACTGGCTAGACTGCCCGGCATCACGCCACGCGCCACCATAGTTGCATGAATGATTTTAAGCTGTTGCCTAATTTTTTCTATCTGCAAATCACCTAGAGGTTTTTGATTATCATCCACTAGATGCGCGTTCAAGCTACCACTTAATTTTTGCGCAACATTAATCATTTGATTAAACGCTTGTTCGCAATTAGGTACTTTGGGGATTTCTAGCTGAAAAGTGACTGCTTTTAATACGTTATTGCGTAAATTTTCTGCAGTTAATGCCTGATTATTTGCCTCTAAAGCGTAAAACAAAGGCAATTTTTGAGCACTGGAATCGTTGTTTGCATAAAAATGAAAGCGTCCATCTTCATTTAATGCCATGCCGTTTGCTTCAGCTAGACCTCTAAACTTTGTGCCATGAATTGGTGTTTCCCCCTGTGCAACATGCACATTAATTAACTGATCCACTTCAATACAAAACTGATCGAGCTCTATTGCTCGTTGCAGCACGTCGCCACTACCTTGCCACTCTACATGGGCATTTAATTCTAGTCCCATATTTTCAACAGCGTACTGAAATTTATTAAGGATATTTTTTGCAATTGGGCCACCACGATCGGCTAATTGAAGGCTGCATGCAGCTTGTTTATATTGCATTTCATTGGGATTAACACTGGATTTCTCAACTTGATTGCTTTGTACCAAATGCCATTTACCTAGATTATCTAAACCAAAAATCATCATCGGCAATCTGATTTCATCAATGCTATCAGCCATATTGGATAAAGCTTGGTGACTCATTTTTTGGTTGGCGAATAACATTGCGGTTAAGTCAATTTGTGCATGCACAGCATCAGGCAACGATAATGTCTCGGGCACGCTGTGCAGGTCTGGTTTAACAACCTCAACAGAGGGCTTTGCAGTGAAAGATTCACTTTCATTTGATGCGCTATGATTTATTGAATTTTCTAGCACATCGGCTGTTTGCTGAATGGATTCTGCTTTCAAAGAAGCAGTCTCCTCAATCACTTTGGGCTGAGTTGCTGCTTGATTAGATTCTTCAAAAATAGACTGTTTGAATTTTTGTGGTACTTCAGCCAACTCTTTTTCAACAAAGGCGTCGGTATCGATATAAAAATCTTCTGCCAACACATCTTTTTGGGGCACGATAAATTCGTTGATGACTTGATTGCGCAAATTTCGCTCTTGCAACCAGTTGTAAATGACAACGCCTGCAATAATAAATGCACCCAGAATAATAAGTATGATCTGTAAATCTGACATGTTGAGTGATTTTTAAATTTAAATGTTTTTAAGACTTAACAATATTTTTTAATTAATTTCTAGAAAAATTTTTGCGCAGCTTAGTCTGTTTTAATTAAGTATTATTGTCTGTTTAATTAGTGAATAACTCAAGCCTGCAAAGTTAATGCGGCTTCAATATCCACATCTACAACACGCGAAACGCCAGACTCTTGCATGGTAACACCAATGAGTTGCTGTGCCATTTCCATGGTGATTTTATTGTGGCTAACAAACAAAAATTGTGTGTTTTCGCTCATTTTCTTCACCATATGGCAAAAACGTTCGGTATTGCTATCGTCTAGCGGCGCATCCACTTCATCCATTAAGCAGAATGGCGCAGGATTTAATCGAAACAGCGCGAACACTAAAGCGAGTGCAGTTAATGCCTTTTCGCCGCCAGATAATAATTGAATCGTAGTATTTTTCTTACCTGGAGGTTGTGCAAAGACTTGCAAACCTGTATCTAAAATTTCATCGCCAAGCAACTCAAGTCTTGCTTGCCCACCACCAAATAGCGTTGCAAATAGTTCACAAAAATGCTGATTTGCTGTATTAAAAGTATGCATTAATTTATCGCGCGTTTCACGGTCAATCTTGCGAATCGCATCTTCTAAAGTGTCGCTAGCTTGCTTTAAATCCAGCATTTGGCTGTCTAGATAAGTTTTGCGCTCAGTTTCTGCATTCAATTCCTGAATCGCTGCCAAATTAACTGCGCCTAAGGCATAAATTTCTTGTTGTATTTGATTCGTTTTACGCACCAAATCACTCACCTTAGCTTGCTCGCCCAAACTGAACGCTAGCGTTTGTTCATCTTGACCGTTTTCAAGCAAACCCGCATGACATTGTTCAAAAGTCAAACGTGCTTCTTGCTCATATAGACGATGCTGCTCTAAATGATCACGCAAAGGATGCAACTGTTGTTCGTTTTGCATGCGCGCACGCTCATGGTTTTGCAAAACTTGTTCTTGTTCCGCCAAATGGTCACGTGCGCGCGCAAGCGATGCCTCACGATTTTGTTTAATATTAATAGCCTCAACCAAGTTGGCCTTTAAAGTATCCATCGGGGTGAGCAATAATGTCTGCTCAAGCTCTTTTTGCTGTAACTCAATCACTATTTTCTCTTCAAAATATGCGTTAAGTTTATTATTTAAATCATTGATTTTATTATTTATTAACTTTAAATTAAAGCCAAACTCTTGATGATTTTTTTCTGCTTGCGCTATTGAATCACGTGATAAAAAATAGGCTTGCTCTGCTTGTTGCTTGGCAATCGCATCATTATTTTTAGCCAAGTCTAAGGCATTAAGTTGCGCAACTGTTGCGTCCTGCAATGCTTGTTTATTGTCTTTATCACCCATTAACTGCGCTAATTTTTGCTTAGTAGCAGCCAAGTCTGTCTGAATGCTTTTTTCACGTTCAAGCGCATTTTGTCGCGCTTGTTGCAATTGCGCCAACTTAAGTTGCATTTGGTGTTGGTGTTGCGTTGCCTGACGCAGCTCTGCATTTTCATACTGCTGCTGTTGGCGCACAAGTTGCAATTGGTTTTCTATATTTTTTAGCGACGCATCAATTTCACTCAAATTATTTAACAGGCTTGGCTGATTTTGCTTAAGTAAATCTAATTGCGCTTGTCTTTCAAGCACTCCATGCAAGTTAGATTGCGTACTGTGATAGGAAACACTGTAACGACCGAAAATATCGCCCTGCTGATTCACTAGCGCTTCGCCTAGTTGAAGCTTATTGATAACAGCTTCTGTTGCATCTTCTGAAAGCAGCAAATAAGTACCTTTTAGCCAATCTGCCAAAACTGGTTTTAACTCGACATCGCATTCTTCTATCATCTGAATAAGTGGCGTCAAGTTGGCATCATGCGGCAGTTGCTTTACTTCAGGTTGGTGATCAAATCCTAGCACCAGTGCGCTTGGCGGCCTTTGTTCAGATTGGCTGCCAAATGCATTTTTATTGGTAATCAGCGCATTTAATTTAGCACCTAAAACTGACTCTATCGCCACACGCCAATCAGCATTGATTTTAATTTTTTGCCATAAATAAGCGCTTTCTTTCAAACCAGCTCTTGCCAACCAATCATTTAGCTTGCTTTCAGAATGCAGTGACTGCTGCATTTTTTGCAATGAATGCATTTCAGCATCCGCTTGATTTAACGCGCGCTGCGCCGTATTTTGTGAGTCGCGTAATTGGGTTAATTGGGCTTGAAGCGCTGTTTCATTTGCGCGCTGGCTTTGTAGATTTTTTTCAATCGTGACAACTAAATTCTGCGCTTGCTGCAAGCTGGCTTCAGTCGCATATAAATCGGATTCATTAGGCATGGTTAATCTATCTAGCTCACCTTCAAATCGTTGTATACGCTGTTGATTTTCTTGAATATTCTGATTAATAAACTGAATATTGTTTCGCTCAACCTGAATGCGCTGGTTGGCTTCGTTTAATGCCTGATGACTAGCTTGCGCAAGTTTAGTAGCGGCATTTAGCAAATATTCTTTTTCGGGTAATGTGAGTTTTAATGCGGCTAATGCAGCACTTGATTCTTGTTCATTCGACTGCGCAAGTGCTAAATCATGATTCAATTGCACCAAGTCTTGTTGTAAAGCCTCAGTATTAGTGGTGTTACGCGCTATTGATTGTGCCAGCTGCTGTAGCTGCTGCGCCATACGCTCACGGGCTTCGGTGTTCTGCTTTACCTGATTTTCTAGGTTGGATACCTCGGCATTGGCTTCGTAATAAGTAGCCTGAGCCGTATTAATGCCTTCTGAAGCGGCATAATGCGCTTGGCGGCTCAGTTCTAATTCGGATTCACTTTTACGCAATGCCGCAGTCAGCGCTTCCAGCTGGTTAACCAATTGCTCAACCAGTAATTTAGCTTTCTCCCAGTTAAGACTGGCATCGCGTTTTTTAAGAAGCCACAACTGCCCTTCTGCTAGTTTCAATGTTGCCTGCAAGGCATGATATTGCTGTGTCACCACCGCTTGTGATTCTAGCTTGGTGATTTGTTTTTGTAATTCGCGGCAAATATCCTCAACTCTGGTCAAGTTTTCACGCGTATCGCGTAGCCTTAATTCCGTTTCGCGTCGGCGCTCTTTATATTTACTGATGCCTGCGGCTTCTTCTAAAAATATGCGCAACTCTTCTGGCTTGGCTTCAACAATACGCGAAATTGTATTTTGGCCGATGATTGCGTACGCCCTGCCACCTAAGCCTGTACCCAGAAATAAATCTGCTACATCACGTCTGCGTACTGCGCTATTGTTGATGTAATAGGTAGAGCCTTTTTCGCGCTCAATCACACGCTTAACAGAAATTTCGGCATACTGGCCCCAGGCACCAGCTGCCCCGCCCAAGCTATTATCAAAAATAAGTTCCACTGAAGCTCTTGATATGGGCTTTCGGTTGCCAGAGCCATTAAAAATGACGGCATCCATGGCGTCAGCACGCATTTCTTTGGCAGAAGATTCGCCAAGTACCCAGCGCACCGATTCCATCACATTCGATTTTCCACAACCGTTAGGCCCAACCACCCCTACGCGCTGACCATGCAAATGAATGGTGGTGGGGTCTACAAACGATTTAAAGCCGGCAAGTTTTAAGTGAGTTAAGCGCAAAGCAGTGATTTATTGTATTTAAGGCTTTATATGATGAGATGACACGTTTTATAATAACGCTATTATTTGATATGAATGCCAATATGTCTAGCACCAACTTACACGATAGCGTTACATTGCTGGGCGACCTTAGCGCGCAGCCTTCTAAAACGCTTGAAACCTTCCCTAATCCTAATCCTAATCGCGATTTTCATATCCACATGGAAATCCCTGAATTTACTTGTTTGTGCCCAAAAACAGGCCAACCCGATTTTGCGGTGATTTATTTAGATTACATTCCAGACCAGCTTTGCGTAGAACTTAAAAGTTTAAAGCTATATACCGTTTCATTTAGAAATGAAGGTTGTTTTCATGAGGCAGTAACTAACCGCATACTGGATGACCTAGTCACGGCGACCCAGCCAAAATTTATGCGTGTAACAGCTAAGTTTTATGTGCGTGGTGGTATTTTTACCAATGTTGTTGCGGAACATCGCCAAGCAGGATGGCAACCTCTACCAAGAGTTGACTTGCTGGCATTTGAATCGCAAAGCAATACGCGCGGCTAAGTTATGCAGCTCAAATTTTAACTTTTGTCGTCAGAAACACGCCTAAATGCCAACTAGTCGTTGACAATTGTTCTGTGCATCTTTATTATTGCGCCTCTTCGACTGGTACACAATACGTGTATCAGTCAGAAGCCCAAATTGGTGGTAGTAATGGGGGTATAGCTCAGCTGGGAGAGCGCTTGCATGGCATGCAAGAGGTCAGCGGTTCGATCCCGCTTACCTCCACCAAAAAACTTGATAAATATACTTTAAGACAAAATTTTCTTAAAAAATTTCATCAAAATGTAGTAAAATGCCGTTGTTGTAAATTAAGTAGTATTTCTTAGGTCCCCATCGTCTAGAGGCCTAGGACACCTCCCTTTCACGGAGGCGACCGGGGTTCGAATCCCCGTGGGGACGCCAGTTTAAATTCTATTTTGAATTGACAATAATCGGCAAATAAAACAGTTAAGTTTTAATTAATGCAGCCAGTATGTTTTTAATGATGTACTGGTTTTTTGCATAGATGCCACCTGTATTCTCACGTCGTTATCAATCGGCTGTATTCAGTTTTGTCTCAGCTAATATTTTGACTAAAAAATCAAATACAACGCGCACTCGTTCAGCTATTGGCCCGCGTTGTGGCCTGTACACATAAATGCCCCATGCTGCTGGTGCTTGGTCTTGTAGTACAGGAATTAACTGCCCACTTTTAATATATTTTTCGCATAAAAAATCTGCCAGTTGCGCATAACCAATTCCAGCCAATACCGCGCCTAGTTCAGCTTCTGGGTCGTCAGTAATAAAGCTTGGGGCTGTTGGAAAGCAATCAGGTGCATTTGCAAAAGACCAAGGCCACATTCTGCCTGTATTTTGGTCGATTAAGCCTGTATACGGCATGCGACATAAATCATCAATCGTATTAGGCAGCCCTGTTTTTGCTACAAGTTCGGGTGAGCCTACAATATAAAACTTCACCTCATTGACTCGCCTAGCCACGTTGCGATTATTGCTAAAAAAACCAACACGCACGCCTATATCCATTTGGTCTGCGACCACATTATCGATTAAGTCTGAAAACCTTAAGTCAAATTGAATGCTAGGATGCTGTTTTAAAAAATCGGTGAGTGCTGGCAATAAATAGTATCGACCCAAAGAATTAGGCATGGTAATTCTGACTAAACCTTCTATTTGTTGAGGTTTGATGCTTTTATTGGATTGAAATAGCGTGTCTACTCCATCAATCAGGCTTTGGCATTGATGTGCGATTTGCTTGCCAAATTCGGTAATCGTCGTATTGCGCGTGCTTCTGTAAAATAGCGGTTCGCCTAAACGTTCTTCAAGCTCTTTGATGGCACGTGTGACAGATTGTGGCGAAATGCCAAGCCTGACCGAGGCTTCTTTAAAATTGGCTGATTCCGCTACAACTTTAAAGATACGCAGCATTTCAAGTTGATTTTGCATGATTTAATTAACCGAAACAATTAATCCATAATCTGGAATTATCAATTCCAAATTATTCCATATAATGGTTGCTAACACTATGCGATTATGTCAAAAAACTTAACCCATTTTTATAACAGAATTTTTAATAATAAAACGTAACGAAAAATCAAGGAGCCAACTAACATGATTACTTTGAATATCAATGGCAAAGAACAACAACTCGATGTAGAGGACGATATGCCGATTTTATGGGCGCTGAGAGATGTTTTACATTTAACGGGTACTAAGTTTGGCTGTGGCATGTCGCTATGCGGGGCCTGTACTGTACATCTGGACGGGCAAGCGATTCGCTCCTGTATCACGCCAGTGAGTGCCGCTGCAGGCAAAAAAATCACGACCATTGAAGACATGCAAAACCAGAAAATTGGCCAAGCAGTGCAATCCGCATGGAGTGAAATTGACGTAGTGCAATGTGGATATTGCCAATCTGGGCAAATCATGGCGGCTACCGCCCTACTCGCTAACAATCAAAAACCAAGCGATGCCGATATTGATGCGGCCATGACAGGCAATATTTGCCGTTGTGGCACTTATCCGCGCATTCGCGCTGCGATTCACAATGCTGCCAGCAAATTAGCTTAAGGAACCGACCATGAATGCACCGATTAATATCTCCAGACGTACCTTTATTAAAGCGACTGCACTCGTTGCGGGCGGCCTGATTATTGGCTTTACTATTCCGTACGCAAAACGCTTTTTAATGCCGGGCGCTGCGCCTGATGCGACGTTAGACGTTGGTAAAGATGCTGCAAAACTGCCATCACCTAACGCTTTTTTACGTATAGGTAGTGACAACACGATTACCGTGATGCTTGCACACAGCGAGATGGGGCAAAGTATTTGGACGACATTGCCGATGCTAATTGCTGATGAACTTGATGCAGACTGGAGCACCATAAAAGTAGAACATGCTGCTAGTGCCCCAGCATACATCCATACAACTTACGGCATTCAAATCACTGGTGGCTCTTCTACCACATGGTCAGAGTTTGATCGTTACCGCCAGGCAGGTGCGTTAACGCGCGCACTTTTAGTGAGCGCCGCAGCTGAAAAATTGGGCGTAGCTGCTGAAAACATTAAAACAGAGAACGGCTTTGTCATCAGTGGTGATCAAAAAATCCCTTATGGCGATTTAGCAGAAGTTGCAGCCAAAATTGAAACACCCAAAACAGTCAAACTAAAAGACCCAAAAGACTGGAAGATTATTGGCAAAGCCACTAAACGTTTGGATGGCCCTGAAAAAATAAACGGCACGGCAGTATTTGGCCAAGATATCCATTTTGAAGGCTTAATGACTGCAATGGTTGCACGCTCTCCAGTGTTTGGCGGAACGGTTAAAACCTTTGATGCAACTGCCGCCAAGCAAATAAAAGGTGTGCGCCAAGTGGTGCAAGTACCTACAGGCGTGGCAGTGATTGCCGACAATTACTGGGCGGCGAGGAAAGGCCGTGAAGCGTTGAAAGTGGATTGGGATTTAGGAGTTAACGCTAAGCTTGATTCAAAAATAATGCTTGAAGAATACCGACAACTAGCGGCGACAGCAGGCTTGCCTGCGGCTAAAGCTGGTGACACCAAAGCTGCGCTAGCGAATGCCAAGCAACTTATAGAGGCTGAATATTCGCTGCCTTATTTAGCACACTCGCCAATGGAGCCACTTAACTGCGCAGTCAAAATTGAAAAAGATTCTTGCGAAATTTGGACTGGCACGCAAATGCAAACCACAGACCAGCTAGCGGCTGCAAAAATATTAGGGTTAAAGCCAGAGCAAGTAACTATTCATACTGTATTTTTAGGCGGCGGCTTTGGTCGTCGTGCGAATCCAGTTGCTGATTTTGTATCAGAAGCCGTGCAAGTCGCTAAAGCGGCTGGCGTGCCTGTTAAAACAGTGTGGAGCCGTGAAGATGATGTAAAAGGCGGTCATTACCGACCCATGTATCTGCACAAAGTGAATATCGTTTTAGATGCGAATGGCATGCCAACTGCATGGCAGCATGTGGCTGTTGGCCAATCAATCATGAAAGGTACCTCTTTTGAAGCTTTTATGATTAAAGATGGGGTTGATGCAACTTCGGTTGAGGGAGCTGCCGACTCGCCTTATTTAAAAAGTATCCCCAATTACGATATAAGTTTGCACACTGTTCAAGCAACTATTCCAGTGCAATGGTGGCGCTCAGTTGGGCACAGCCACACTGCGTTTGTGATGGAAAGCTTGATTGATGAAATGGCTAACTTAGCTCAAAAAGACCCATTAGCGTATCGTCGTACTTTACTTAAAGACCATCCACGTCATTTAGCAGCGCTTAATTTGGCGGCAGAAAAATCCGATTGGGGTAAGCCATTAGCTAAAGGCGTATTCCGCGGTATTGCCGTACACGAATCTTTTGGTAGCTTTGTCGCACAAGTCGCTGAAGTATCTGTAACAGATGGCGAAGTGAAAGTGCATCGCATGGTTTCTGCAATTGATTGCGGGCTTGCAGTTAATCCGGATTCATTAAAAGCGCAAATGGAGTCGTCGGTTTCATATGGCCTAGGCGCGGCGATGCAAAGTGAAATTACTTTCAAAGATGGCATGGTGATGCAATCTAATTTCCATGATTATCAAGTGATGCGCATGGCTAATATGCCTAAAGTGGAAGTATATATTGTGCAAAGTACCGAAAAAATGGGCGGTGTGGGTGAGCCAGGATTACCGCCAGTGGCTCCTGCGGTAACTAATGCGATTTTTGCGGCTACAGGCAAGCGCATCCGCACATTACCAATTGGCAATCAACTCGCATAAGGTTAATGCATGAAATCTGCTGATTTAGATGTGTTAACTCACACGCTTGAATGGCTAAAAAATGGCTACAAAGCGCACCTATTCACTGTTGTGCAAACATGGGGATCTGCCCCGCGTTTGCCAGGCGCCATATTGGTGGTGCGTGAAGATGGGCATTTGGTTGGATCGGTTTCTGGTGGTTGCATTGAGGATGATTTAGCAGATAAAGCGCGGAATCAAGAGCTGCCAAAAATTGCATCTGTGATGGAATATGGCATCAGTCGCGATGAAGCACGGCGATTTAATATTCCGTGTGGTGGCCGCTTGCAGATTGTGGCTGAGCCAATCAATGAAGTTGCGCAGCTATTAACATTGGTAAACGCGTTAGAAGTGCGAAAATTAATGAAGCGTTCGGTCAATCTAAAAACAGGCCAGGTTAAATTGATACAAGTGTTGCCAGAAGGTTTGCCAATAATAGAGGGTGATTGGTTTCATACCTACTTTGGCCCGCAATGGCGTTTGCTGATTATTGGCGCTAATCAATTAGGCTCTACGCTAGCGAGTATGGCGCAAGTGCTGGATTTTGATGTGCTGATTTGTGAGCCACGCCAAGAGATTCGCGATGAATGGCATGTAGAAGGTGTGACATGGGTTGAAGGCATGCCAGACGATGTGGTGCTGGAAATCAATCCAGATGCGCATACCGCGATTGTGGCGGTGACACATGACCCCAAGCTGGATGATATGGCCTTGCTGGAAGCGCTTAAATCGGATGCTTTTTATGTGGGGGCGCTTGGATCACACAAAAACCAAGAAAAACGCCGCGAACGTATGCGCCTATTTGATTTGAATGAGCTGGAAATTGCCACTTTACGCGGCCCAGTCGGCTTGCAGATTGGTAGCCGCACGCCTGCCGAAATTGCGATTGCTATTTTGGCCGAATTGATTCAGGTAAGAGCGCAGCAACTTAAAATGGGCACTGGCTTTATTGATGATATCAGCCAAATTAACCATACTAATAAGGCGCGCTGCGAAGCTTAAGCGCTTGGATTAATGCGATTCAAATCAGCTGGCGTATCAATATCCGCTAAAATTCCTGCATCCTCACACGCGAATAACGTTACCTCGTGAGAGTATTGCTTGATGATAGACCGCGCGCCCTCATCACCTTTTAGGCTTTCTAATTGATTGCGAAATTGGGCAGAAAATCCGACAGGATGGCCGCGCTGACCTTGGAAAGTAGGAACAACGATTGCAGCACCCGCTTTTAAGTGCGTTGTAACCCCGCTAATCGTGGCAGGCTGGATGTAAGGCATATCAGCAAGCGCAATCACAAACCCATCATCAGAAGCTGAAAATTGAGCTGAGAATCGAATCGCAACGGCTAAGCTATCAGCCATGTCTTGATCATTTTTATCGCAAAATACAAGGTTAACTCCCCTGCTTGAAAGAGAATCTGCTAACACTTTATTTTCTGGTCTAAGCACTGCAATACAAGTTGGAACTGCCTGCATCAAACTTTCGGCTGATGCAATTGCTATTGGCCGACCATCTGGCAATGGCTGTAAAAGCTTATCCAAATCGCCATATCTGCGTGAAAAGCCCGCAGCTAATAAAATGCCTATCATTTACTTCCATCTAAAAAATCATTACAGATATGATGGTGAATGTTATTCATGCCGTCAAGGTTGCAGATTAGCTAGATTTGATTAATATACGTCGCGACGATATCGACCAGATGTGATTAAAGCAGATAATGAGGCTTCTCCAAGAATCTCAAGCAAGCGATTATGCACCGCAGGTGCCATGCCATTAGCACTGCCACATACATAAATCGCAGCACCATCGGCAACCCACTTTTTAATCTCAGTTGCTGATGACCTGACAATATCTTGCACATAAACTCGGTTAACTTGGTCGCGTGAAAAAGCGGTTTCTAGCCTTGTAATCCAGCCCTGATTTTGCCAATCGAGCAACTCATCTTTAAAATAAAAATCATGCGAAGCTTGACGTTCACCAAAAATAAGCCAGTTATTGCCCAGCCCTGCTGAGATACGCGCTTTTAGATGTGCTCTTAAACCTGCAATGCCTGTACCATTGCCGATTAAGATGAGTGGAATTTCATGAGGCGGTGGATGAAATGCGCTGTTCTCACGAATACGTAAGGCAATATCACTCTTGATTGCTGCATACTCTGTCAGCCAGCCAGAACCAATGCCTAAGCGGCCATCGGCATAATGTGTTTGACGAACCAGCAGCTCGAGCTGGCCATCTTGCGCAATCGATGCAATCGAGTATTCACGATGCGGCAACGTTTTTAATGCCAGTAAAATGGCTTCAATAGTTAACCCATTTAACACGTTAAAACCAGCTTCATCATGTGGTAGTAGCTTTTCTTGCAACGCTTCTCTTAATGTCAACTCTGACTCTGTTTGAATGCTGCCATTCAGGCCAAGATACTTCAAAAAGTTATCCACCGCTTGCGGTGAATTACGCGGGCCGACTTCTGCAATATCTCCTGCTTGCCATTCTATTTGTTTGTTTTGTGCAGATAAACTTAAATGATAGACAGGTGAACCTATACTGCCCTGATTCAATTGCTTACGGCTAGTCAGTTCCCAACGTTGATAATCAGGCGTTTTCCAATCAGCCATTTCCGTATCTTGTGCCAAGACGCTTAACTGGTATTGCCAATGTCTTAATGCACCATCATCGTTGCGGTTAACTTCTACCATGTCGAATAATGGGATGGCATGTGTATGTTGCAGCCATGCTGTAAGCGTATGGCCAAATCCGCAATAATGACTATAGCTAGCATCACCTAGCGCTAAAACACCGTATTTAAGATTGGGGAATCTTGTATTTTGATGCATGACTTTGGTTAAGAATTCGCGCGCATTATCAGGCGCATCGCCCTCACCAGTGGTGCTGACGACAAACAAAATGCGATTAAAAGCCTGCAACATGAAAGAATTAATGGTTGAAAGTGGTTGCATCTCAACCATTAGTCCTGCAGACTTTAGAGATTCTACTGTTTTTTTGGCAAGCTGCTCAGCATTGCCAGTTTGGCTGGCATAGGCCACTAAAATTGTGCTCTCATCTCGCAAATTTACGTCTGCGTTAACCAAGTTACTTTCCTGTATGCGTTGAACAGTTCTTTGTTTATGTCGCCATATAAACCAACTGCAGAACGCTAAATAAAGAACGACAACACTTATCGCGTTTATCAAATAATGCGCCTTAATACTGGCTGCATAAGACGGATAGGTGACAAACAAGCTTAAAACCGCGAGTAGATATTTCATTTTAGCATCGTCATTAATTGAGTGGAAAACTGTGCTTCATAACTGTGTATCTAATGTTCAATCAATAACGGTCATTGCTCTAAAGCAAGCTTACTGCGGCAACACTTCCAGTGTCAGTACGTATGTCAAACCGCGCTCGGTAGCAAGTTTATTTGAAACATTTTTATCTTTAAAATCAGCGCCTAACCAATACAAGCCTGCTTCTTTTAAAGTGACTTGGATTTTGCCATTCTTATCGGTTTTATACTTTTTCTCATCCAACTTGTTTCTGTAACGCGTTTGGCTACGAATCATTTCAACTTCTACACCTTCAGTCGGCTTACCATCCACAAGAAATGTAAACTCAATAGGCTCACCAACCACCAAATCATTGGGATGTGTGCCAGCGACTAATTCAAGACCGCTACCCGTTGGCTTTAATGCTGAAGGCTTGCCAACGGTAATGAAATTTTCCATTCGACTCATTGATTCAGTCACTTTTAGCTCTTTTGCGTCAGCAGGCACTTCTTTTGCTAATGCTTCAGCGGCGCCCATAAAACGTTTAGGCTTATTTTCGGCATCTTTCCAGTTTGCTCTAAAGCCAGAACGTACCAGATCTAAACGATAAGTACCAATTTGTTCAAATTTTGCATCAAAAACAGTTCGCAACTCACCTTTCATCACATTCACTGGTAACACTTTATTGCCGTCCGGCGCAATAATTGATAGCGCATCGATTACAAGTGGTCGATGGTCAATCATGAATGGCACACTCGATGATGCTGCGTCAAAAGTGACAAACTGAGGCGCAGATAAAACGCTACTTGAAGATGTAATCCAAGTACCATGTGCGTACGCAACGGAGACTGGTACGCTGACAGCCAAAGATAGTAATGCAATTATGAGTTTCATTATGACTCCTTAAAATAAGATAAAAATTAGGGTTTTAGCTCTACAACAATATCGCCCAGCTCTTCTTGGCCTCTTGCTTTAGTGCTAACTGCTTTTTGTGCAGGCCATGTAAATGGCACGCGAACCAACTCGCGACCACCTTTTTCACGGGTAGATTCAACTACGATGTTGTATTGGCCTGCTGGCAAGCTACCTAATGGCGACTTACCTTCAATAAAGCTTAACTTGTGCTCACCAACTGGGCGGGTTGCGCTTGTCACACCATCTAATGGCATTGTTTGGTTGCGCCCACTTTTACGCCACCACTGACGCAGATCTTTCAGCCATTTATCGCTTTGTTCGCCTTTATCAGTTTTCTTTTGGCTGTACCAAACAGCTAAGTTTTTTTCAACTGTTTGGTCGGGCTTTTCAATCCAAATGGCCAAGTAAGGGCGGTGATACTCGGCTGTATTCAGAGTAGGAATAGTCACTTTTAGATTAATCTCGCCTGCTGCAATTTGATTAGAAAAACCAGCAATCAAAGCTGCCAACAAAGCGGGTGCTAATATTGGCAAAGATATGTATTCAGAGGCCCATTGATGCATTGACAATAACTCCTAATAGCTAAATTAAAAGTAAGACTAAATTAAAAAATTAGTGAATAAATAAAATGACTAAAACCAGTGGCGCCACAAACCCCAAACCAACCAACGGCCAAGTCGCTGGACGATTGCCAGCATGCATGTGCAACATAAGCATGCCCGTGATGCAGAACACAAGCGTTGTGATGGAAAAAATATCCAGGAACCAACTCCAAGCATTTCCAGTGTTTCGACCTTTGTGCAGGTCATTAAAGTACGATACCCAACCGCGGTCGGTTCGTTCATAGCTCACTTCGCCACTGGCGCGGTCTATCACTAGCCAAGCGTCACCTCCTGGCCTAGGCAAGGATAAATACACTTCCGCATCTGACCACTCACCAGCGATATCAGCCAAGCCTACCCCAATCGCATTACTAACCCAATCGGCTGTTGCTTTCGGCAGCGCCGATTTGTCACTTGCAGGCTGAGCTTTGATTTGATTTAACAGAAGTGCAGGCAGAGTTGCCGTTTTTTTGGTGACTACAGGTACCGATTCTATCTGCGTGGCATTGTTGAGGGTGATGCCGGTTGATGCGAACAAAAGCATACCGATTAGGCAAGCAGCAGAACTTATCCAATGCCATCGGTAAAGGTGCTTAAGCCAGAATGCTCTTTTTTTTTGATTAATTTGATTTTGCATGTCTTGCCAACGTTGAAACTGCAAATTTATGATTTGCAGTTTATATAAATGTAAATGAGAATTAATATCATTATAATAGAAATAACAATCTAAACAGTTCAGCAACATGTAAAGTTAATTAAAGGTTTTGTTGTGATGATATTGAGTTTGCTCGCGAAGTATTCGCGCTCTATATAATAAAAAAGCCCGTCAGCATATGCTGGGGGCACTTAACCCAATTTATTTAAAACATAAACTCTGCTGTCATCATGGCAGAACGTGGCAAACCTAAACGCACGCGTGAACCATTGTTGTTTAAGGTTTCTACATATTCTTTATCGAATAAGTTGTAAACATTCAATCGTAAGTTCAAATGCTTATTCACTTCGTAAGCAATCATGGCATCAGCTACAAGATACGATTCGATTACTGGTGTGTTGGCAGTTGCTGTTGCAACTTTGGTTACCAAGCGTTTTTGTTCACCCATGTAGCGCGCACCACCACCAATCGCAAAACCGTTAAATGCATATTGTGTCCAAAGCGTGGCGCTGTAATCTGGGGTCCATTGCACACCTGTTGTATCTAACCCCGTAATGGTTTGCTGGTCTAGTGCTTTCGCGTTTAACTTGGTAACACCAGCAGATAATTGCCAGTATTCAGTTAACTGCCCCACTGCAAGCAGTTCAACACCTGTTATGCGTGTTTTACCAATTTGTACAGGGTTCGCCAAATCATCAAATGAAGCTTGCTTATCATTTTCTGTGCGGAAAATTGCCGCTGTTACATTCAATTGGTTATCTAATAAATCCCACTTGGTACCAATTTCAATATTGTCGGTTTTTTGCGGGTCTGATGCACCGTTATTAATGTTGTTTGCTGTGATTGATAATGCAAAGTTTGCACTGCCTGGTGGCGTATAGGATGTTGCATAAGCCGCATAAATACTACCGTTGGTGGCAGGTTTAAATAAAATACCTGTTTTCCAGCTTAATAAATTATCCGCATCACTTGCATGCGTCACCGCTCCACCTGCGCTAGTTGCTTCGCGTGCATCTGTCGCTGTTTTATAACGCTCATAACGTAAGCCAGCATTTACCTGCCATTTATCGGTTAAGTCTACTGTATCAAACGCATAAAGTGCGGCTGTTTTGGTGTTGCCATCCGTCTGTGCACCATTTGCAAAAGGCACTGGCAATTCATCGTTTTCGTTTGGGTTATAAAGATTCGCACCTGGAATAACCTGCCCAGTGGTAGCAAAAAGATTTTGCTTTTGTCTCTCGTACATTAATTCAACACCACCAACTAATGAATTTTTGAACCCGCCAATATCAAATGCACTGTTGATGCTGGTTTGGTTCACCATAATCTCATCTTGACGATCAATACGCTGACGTGAGCGAGTTACAGTCCAAGTGTTAGGGTCTGCGGTTACTGCAGTAATTGCACCAACACCAGTTGTAACGCGGTTTAAATCAGTTTTGCCATAGCGTGAAATATTTCGAATCGTTGTATTTGCGTTGATGTCGTGCTCAAACTTTACAGTAAGCATGTCGGCATCTACATTTTCATCATCATTATCGCTACCGTAAAAATTTTCGCGGTCGACTTTTCTACCCGCATTGATTGCCGGATTTGCATTAAAAAAACCACTTCTTCCAATCGTTGAAATACCGCCATCAGGCGTATTGTCTTGACGAACATGTTGTGAATATAAGAAGAAGCGTGTATTGCCACCTAAGCCAAAAGCAATAGAAGGCGCAATAGAGAAGTTTTGATTATCAACCTCATCGCGTTTAGGCACATCGCCATCAGAAATCAACGCATTCAAACGTATAGCTGTCGTTTCACCAATTGCTTGGTTCACATCAATCGTTGCACGCTTTCTATCAGCGTTACCATAACCAACTGTCGCATAATTTTTGCCATCTAGGCTTGGTAACTTACTAATCAAGTTAATATAACCACCCGCCGCACCACGGCCAATATCCGCACCTGCTGGGCCTTTAATCACTTCAATTTGCTCTAAGTTATATACATCGCGTGAAACGGCACCAAGGTCGCGCAAACCATCCACAAATAATTGGTTGGAAGCATTAAAACCTCGCATTGTGAAAGTATCGCCTGCTGTTGAGTTGCCGCCCTCACCTAATTGCATCGTAATGCCAGGGGTGTTACGCAGCGCATCTGTCAAAGAGAAAACTCCCTGCTCGCGCAATAGCTCTTTTTTAATCACTTGCACGGTTTGCGTTGTATCAATTAGCGGTTTTGTAAATTTTGGGCTGGCAGAAGTGTCTGTTTTAAAAGGTACTTCTTTTTTAGATTTAACACTAACCTCTGGCAATTCTGTCACTTCATCTGCGGCATATACGTTTGGCACGCTAGATGCAATTGAGAAAGTGGCAGCAACCATTGCTGCGATACGGGCAGGGTTGTGCTGACGACTACGGATGTGACTCATGGTACTTTCCTCTATGGTAGATAATGTATCTGGCTGGCTAGAGGAAATACCGTTGGCTGGCTTGATGTTTGTTTTAAATAATAGGTAGTGAGCTGATGCTTATTCTTTCAACATGTCGATTTACTTGTAAATCGATGTAAATATTTCAAAATTTGTGTAAATTATAGAGTTAATGATAACTGTTCTCATTTATAATTTCAAGCATTATGTATGATTTGCTTTAAGTTTTAAACACATTATTATAAGGAAACCGTTTCGTTGAATATTTTTAGAGTAAATAGCCATACAAGTAAGCTTAATAGGCTTATTTTGCCTATTTTGATGAGCTGCTTTTTTACGGCTGTATCGGCAGAGGAATCTATTTGGTATAAAGATGGCGACCCGCTCAATACGCAGATATACACCCTACCTAAAATTCCTGAGGGTTACAGAGAACCCAATACACCTTGTGGCAATGTAGATTTAAGCAAACCAATCACCTTAGCTGAGGTGGCGGATGCAAGCCTTTGTAATAACCCACAAACCAGCGAGATTTGGGCAAGTGCGCGTGTGCAAGCAGCGCAGCTAGGTGTTGCCAAATCAGCCTATTTACCCTTATTAACTGCCAATGTTTCAAGTGGTTCAAGCGTATCTAACCCCGAATCTAGTTCGCGTAGTAATCCAAATTTTAATTTAAGCGGCAGTTTAGCTGCCAGTTATCTTTTATATGATTTTGGCAATCGAAATGCTAATTTAGAAAATGCCCGCCAATTATTGCTTTCCGCCAGCGCTAGCCAAAGCAGCACAGTGCAAACCGTCTTATTATCAGCAACAGTGGCTTATTACCAAGTGCAAGCGAATATCGCTGCGTTAGAGGCCGCGCGCCAAGCCGAACACGCCAGTGAAGAAAGCTTTAAAGCGGCGGATGCAAGATATAAAGCAGGTGTTTCAACTCCTGCTGATAAATTACAAGCACAAACTGCCTTTGCACAATTAACGCTGACACGAATTACTTCTGAGGGTAATTTGCAAATCGCTTATGGCAATTTAGTCAATGTGATGGGCTTGCCTGCCAATCAAAAAGTCACATTATCAACCGCCGCGGGCAATGCACCATCTACTATTTTAGAAGATGTGAACACCTTGATTGAGCAAGCAGGTACACGTAGACCCGATTTAATGGCTAGTGAAGCGCAACTAAAAGCAGCACAAGCCAGTATTGATGCAAGCAAAGCAGCGACTAAACCGACTATTTCTATTTCTACAACCAATAATTTGCAAGATGGCTCTCAATTAAGTAGCAGCAACAACTCCACTTTGGGTGTCACCTTATCAATCCCATTATTCGGTGGCTACGCCCCAACCTACCGCATCCGCGCGGCTGAAGCAACTGCCGATTTACGTGCTGCACAACGCAATCGCTTGAAATTGCAAATATCATTAGACGTTTGGAGTGCTTACCAAAGTTTGCGCACAGCGCTTGAATCAGTCACAGCTACTGAAGTGTTGGTGAGTAGCGCAGAGCAGTCGTATCGCGTAGCTTTGGGGCGCTACAAAGCTGGCGTTGGCAATATTATTGATACGCTAAATGCACAAAGTGCCTTAGCTAGCGCACGCCAACAAAAAATCCAAGCGACACTTAATGCCAACATCACCCGTGCAACGTTAGCGCAGGCAATGGGCGCACTGGATAACGCCATGATTCAATCGCTGCCAAACGCTAATACTTTATCTCAACATTAATCAGACTTAACACTATGAAATCACTTAAAAAAATTGCCATCATCGCTCTAATATTGGCAGCGGCGGCTGGCGCTTATTACTATTATGATAAAACACATCAAACCAAGCCAGAGGATTTGTACAGATTAGATGAAGTCACGCAAGGCGATATTGAGCAAACAGTTTCTGCTACTGGCACGTTAAATCCTGTGAGCTTAATTAGTGTGGGTACGCAAATTTCTGGCATTGTACGTAAGCTTTATGTGGATTTTAACGATAGAGTTGAAAAAGATCAGGTGCTGCTAGAGTTAGATAGTGCCCTATCTTCAGCGGCTATCGTCCAATCCTCAAGTAGCGTGCGTAACAACCAAGCTAATGTTGATTTAGCGACCGCAAACGAAAAACGTATTCGCGAATTATTTGCGCAAGAATATGTTTCAAAACAAGAGCTTGATACCGCGGTGCAAGTGCTTAAATCGGCAAAAGCACAATTAGATAGCGCACGCGGATTATTAACGCGCGACCAAACCAATTTAAATTTCACCATTATTCGCTCGCCAGTGTCTGGCATTGTAGTGAATCGCGTGGTGGATGTTGGGCAAACAGTGGCGGCTAGCTTTCAAACGCCAACTTTGATTCAAATTGCGCAAGACTTAGCCAAAATGCAAATTGATACCAGCTTTGCTGAAGCCGATATTGGCAAAATTAAGGACGGACAATTGGTTAAGTTTAATGTGGACGCCTTTCCTAATCGTGACTTTGAGGGTGTTGTTAAACAGGTGCGATTAAACTCAACCAACACCTCTAATGTGGTGACTTATAACGTGGTTGTATCAGTCGACAATAGCGATTTAACCTTGCTACCAGGCATGACGGCTTATGTAAATATTGCTGTTGCCAAGGCTGAGCAATCATTATTAGTACCCAATGCAGCTTTGCGCTACAAACCAAAAGTGGATGATGAAGCCAATGCTAGTGGTGACAAAAAGCAAGATGCTGGCAGGAATGTTGACAGAAAAAGAAATGGCGGTAGCAGAAATAAAAACAAATCGGATGACTTAAGCGCTGGCAAAATTTATGTGTTAAGAGATGGCAAACCAACATCGGTAAGAGTGCAAGTTGGCATTACCGATGGCCGCTCTACTGCCATCAGCGCACCCGACTTAACGGCTGGCGACCAAGTAATTGTGGGTGAATTGCAAGCCAACGGACAAGCGCCATCTGGTGGCGGTAGCCAACGCGCACCAAGAATGTTCTAGGCTAAATTTATGCAAAAGAATATTGAGGCCAAAGCCGTTATTGAAGTGAGTAATCTATACAAAGATTACCAAACCGCAGCTGGGCCGTTTCCTGTGCTTAAAGACGTGAATTTACGCATTGAAAATGGTGATTATGTGGCGATTATGGGGCCTTCTGGCTCGGGCAAATCTACCTTTATGAATATTTTGGGCTGCTTAGATAAGCCCACTAAAGGCAAATATGTGCTGGATGGTCATTCCGTTGCTACGATGGAAGAAAATGCAGTCGCTGGCGTGCGCAATAAAACCATCGGCTTTGTGTTTCAAGGCTTTAACCTGCTGGCGCGTTCTAGCTTATTAGATAACGTTGCTTTGCCTTTGGTGTATTCAGGCATTGAAAAACCAGAGCGGCACAAAAGAGCCAAAGTGCTGTTAGAAAAAGTTGGCTTAGGCAAACACATCAACTCACGGCCTAATCAAATTTCGGGCGGTCAGCAACAGCGCGTGGCGATTGCGCGCGCACTTGTAAATAATCCTCGATTGATTCTTGCCGATGAACCCACAGGTAACTTGGATAGTGTGACGAGTGAAGAAATTATGGCGCTATTTGGCGAGTTAAATCAAGAAGGCATTACCATTGTGCTGGTCACGCATGAAACCGATATTGCCGAACATGCCAAACGCCAAGTACGCTTTTTAGATGGCAAAATTGTGCAAGACACATTAACAAACAGCCATGTATTAGCAGAGGTAATCTAATGAGACTATTTTATGTTTAGCGCAATGCTAGGTGAAGCTTGGCACGCCATGGGCGCAAATCGCTTACGCACATTCTTAACCATGTTAGGCATGGTAATCGGTGTGAGTGCAGTGGTGTTGATGATGGCGATTGGCCAAGGTGCAGAGGCTTCTGTTAAGCGCTCGATTAGCGCCATGGGTAGTAATCTTTTTGTAGTATTGTCTGGCCCGCCTAGCATGGGTGGCGCTCGCTCAGCCACGGGCAATGCGCCCTCCCTTAATGTAAAAGATGCCAATGCCATTGCTGAATTGGATGGTGTTGCGGGTGTAGCGCCTGTGACCATGGGTAAGGCGCAAATTGTGTTTGGAAGCAATAACTGGAATACCGACATATTAGGCACCACGCCTAGCTATCTGGATGTGCGCTCATGGTACTTGTCATCAGGTTATGCGTTTGCAGATTCTGATATTCGTTCTGCCACGCGCGTTGCTTTGATTGGCAAAACGGTTGCGCAAAATATCTTTGGCGATGATATTGACCCACTAGGTAAAACTATTCGAATCAAACAAAGCCCTTTTGTGGTGTTGGGCGTATTGGATAGTAAAGGTCAATCCTTGGATGGGCGCGACCAAGATGACACGATTATTGTGCCCTTAACCACCGCCCAGCGTAAATTATTTGGCAATCAGTTGCCTGGCAGCGTACGCCAAATCATTGTGCAAGCAGAATCAGATAAAGCGATGGCGATGGCTGAAGAAGGTATCAATGGCTTACTCAACCAGCGCCACAATATACGCGAAGGCGCTGATAGCGACTTTTCTGTACGCAACCTAACAGCCATTGCCAACTCAGCGGCTGAGACCACGCGTACGATGTCATTACTTTTAGGCGCAATCGCATCAGTATCTTTATTGGTTGGTGGCATTGGCATTATGAATATCATGCTGGTTTCAGTCACAGAGCGTACGCGCGAAATTGGCATTCGCATGGCAATCGGCGCACGTCAGCGCGATATCCTGATGCAATTTTTACTAGAAGCCATTGTGATTTCGATTGTTGGTTGCTTAATAGGCATTGGCATTGGTGTGGGTGGCGCGGTATTGGTGAGCATCTTCACACAAGCAGAAGTCATCGTATCCACCAATTCGGTATTGATTGCATTCAGTGTAGCCGCCAGTATTGGCGTATTTTTTGGCTTTTACCCTGCCAGCAAAGCGGCAAAACTTAACCCGATTGAAGCGTTAAGATATCAGTAACTTTAATAGTTTTAAGCATATTTAGAAGTTATGAGAATAAATTTTTTAAAGAATGCGCTGAACGCAAAACAAGTGATTTATACTTTGAGAATTAATTGAATGTATTTATAGCCCCCCGTGCTACATAAACGGGGCCTGGTTTGAAGTCACATATGGAACATTTAGATGACAGGAACTAGATTTACAAATCTAAATAACACTATTTCGATAGTGAAAAATCCATATTTTTTTGCGTTTTTGATTTTTTTAGTTGCTATCTGTATCCGACTAATAATATTTCCCGTCAATCCTTACCAAGTTTACTTAATATTTTTTCCTGCAATTATAACTTCCTTCTATTTTTGCGGCTTCAATGCTGGAGCGACAACACTGCAGATGTGTGCAACTAGCGCATATTATATTTTCAACCCTCCTTTTTGGTCTTTTAAGTACAGTTTTGAAGCAGTATTTGGACTTTTGTTTTTCTCTGCTTCTGGCTTACTTATTGGCAAGATTATCGAGAATCTACGACTAAATGAACAAAGATATCTGGCTTTATTAAATAATCAAACGGATCTCGTAAGCCGTTTTAAAGCTGACGGGACGATACTATTTATAAATAGTGCTTATTCTGATTTTTTTGGTGTAAACCACAGGACTTTAGTTGGAAAAAGATGGCATCCAATTGCTCATCCTGATGATTTGGAAATGATTAATGAAAAGATTAATGGAATTACACATAAAAACTTAACTGTAATTATTGAAAATAGAGTGTTTGACAAAAATAATGAAATAAGATGGGTACAGTTTATTAATCATGGGATATTAGATTCCAACTCAAAAATAGTTGAATATCAATCAGTGGGACGGGACATTACTGATATTAGGTTAGAGCAAAATAGAATTACTCATTTAGCACATCATGACCCATTAACTGGACTTCCAAATCGTTTATTGCTTGATGACAGGTTGTTGCAAGCAATCAGTTTTGCAAAAAGAACCTTAGGTAAAGTTAGAGTTTACTGCTTTGATTTAGATAAATTCAAACCCATTAATGATAAATTTGGTCATGCTGCGGGTGATGAAGTTCTTCAAGAGTTGTCACAAAGAATGAAGTCAGTGATTAGGGAGTCAGATACTATCTGTCGCTTAGGAGGTGATGAATTTATATTAATTGTTAGTGATAAAGAGTTTGACACAACTCAAGCTAATATTGCTGAAAGAGTTATTGAGCAAATTTCAAGACCAGTAAAATTAACAAATGGTAATGTAGTATTTGTTACTGCAACTTTTGGTTTTAGTGAATACCCTATTGATTCCAACATTCCCTGTGAATTAATTAAGATAGCAGATAATCGCATGCTTCAATTGAAGCATTCTTTATAAATAAATAATTTAGAAGTAGATAAATCCAATTTCTGATTCAAAGTTTCGTAATTTAATTAATGGCATCTTTAAAATTCATATTACTGATATGGGGCTTAAATTTGATATATAAGATAGTAAAGCAAAGTTTTTCAGTTTGCTTGAGTCATGAGCCCTCAGGTCACTAAAATTATTTCTTTCCATTGCCCAGCACCTTCATATTGGGCGCGCTCTAACTGATATTGAGCTTCTTTCTCCAGTTCTCATTTCTATTCGAATTGGTGAGCCAATGATCAATTTTAATCATATTAATTAACTACATAAAACCGCAATTATTTGTTTAAACATTTGCTGTTATTAAAAGATTTATGCTTTTATTTAGGCTCACTAACAAAACCAAGCTTGGTAATGCCAGCATTTTGCGCATCAGCCATCACTTCTGCCAGCACCTGATATTTGGTTTCTTTATCGGCGCGAATTTGTAATTCTGGCTGTGGTTTAATATCGGCGGCTTGCAGTAGTTTTTGCTTCAACTCGCCCTGCACCAGCGGCGCGTCATTCCAATAGGTCTTGCCAGCGCCGTCAATTGCCAAGTTAATGACTTCAGGTTCTTCTGGTAGTGTTTGACTGGTTGCTTGTGGCAAATCAATTTTTACTGCGTGCGTTAACAGTGGCGCGGTAATAATAAATATCACCAATAAAACCAACATCACATCCACTAAAGGTGTGGTGTTGATTTCACTCATCGGTTGTGTGTGTGCCTCGCTATTAGAATCATTGCCGCCTATCATGCTGGCACTCCCATTGGTTTAGCGTTTTGCGCATGCAGCGATTTAACGTTGTGGTTTTTGGCATTTTGTTGCTTAACAACTAGTTGCGCGCCTGTGGTTAACAGCACATGCAAATCTTGACCAAAGCTATCTAAAGTAGCGGTAATAATGCGGTTTTGCCTAACAAATGCGTTATAAGCCAACACAGCAGGAATCGCTACGGCCAAACCAATTGCCGTCATAATCAATGCCTCACCTACTGGGCCGGCCACTTTATCTAAAGTAGCTTGTCCGCTGGCGCTAATGCTGGCCAATGCATTGTAAATGCCCCACACCGTACCGAACAAGCCAACAAATGGTGAAACACTACCTACAGAAGCCAACACCGATAAACCTGACTCAAGCTTAGCCGTGGTAAGAGCAACACTGCGGCGCATGCTACGCGCGATAAATTCATCATAGCTACAAGATTCTTCAATATGTTTTGAGGCGTGCAGTTGGTGGTGGTGCGCTGCATCTACGGCATTTACCGCCAAGTGTTGTGCGGGTGAATCAATTTTGATGGTGCTAATAGCTGATTGCAGATTAGGCGCTGCCCAAAACTCGGCAATGTAGCGCTTTAAGGCGCTTTTTAGCTGAATGCCTTGCACGGTCTTAACAATCATAAAATACCAGCTTGCCACCGACATCATCAGCAAAATTACTGCGACTGATATAGACACAAATCCACCTTGCATAATAAAAGCGAGGCTATTAAATTCTGTTGCTTGTTCCATGTTGCTTCCTTTAATTTAAAACGTTTTTACTGATAAAAATTCGGTGCAAAATAAGTGTTAAGTTTCTAGCGAAAACTTGACTGGCACAATTACATAAGCGCTTAAGGCTTGATTGTTTTTCTTAGCAGGGATAAAACGCCAGCGTTTTACGGCTTTCATCGCGGCATCATCTAAGCGTTCTGACCCACTACTTTTTTCAATTTGCACATCTTCTGCCGCGCCATCTGCAGAAACCAAAACTTTCATCAACACGCGCCCTTCTTCACCTAATCGGCGCGAAGTGGCTGGGTAATCAGGTGCTGGATTGTTTAGATACGACACACCAAAACGTGGCGGCTCAACTTTTTCCTCTACTACTTTTTCAACAACTGGTGGCGCTTTGGGCGCCTCTGCGACTTTCACAGGCTCAATTGGCGCGGCTGGTGCTTCTTCTACAATTGGCTGCTCTAAAGTAGCCTCCACAACGCGTTCTGCGGGCGTTTCAATTGGTTTGATTTTTTCAACCACTTTTTTAGGCTTAATAATCGGTTTAACTTGCGGCTTGAGCGGCTCAATCACTGGCACTAACTCAGGCTCAGGCGCTGGTGGCGCAATTAGGCTCACCATCATTGGTTTGACAGGCGGCGTTTCTATTTTAGTGAGTGGTTTTTGTGTGACTAACAAATAAATCACGCCAATATGCGCCAGCACAACACTCAAGATAGTTAACCATGAATGCGATTTTTGCGGCGGTGTTGAGCCGTTTAAGTGCGGGGTTTGTAACTGCAATGCATGCAATCTACTCACTTTTGCATGGTCGTCAACCGTGTTAAATGTATATGGCGAGCGCAGTTTTTCATTGCGTACAGAAAATAAATTAACGACTGTTGATGTTTGGCTACTCATAAAATGTCAATCCAAATATTTAAGGTGAATTACTTGGTTAAGATCAGTTTATTTTGCTTGGTAATGCGCAAAATATAGGTTTCGTTTAAATGCTCAATCATCACTTCTTTTACATCGGTAAATAGCTGTTCTGTGCTTAAACGCTTAATGCGCAAAATTTTAACGTCATGATTCGGCGCTTCGTCCGCCACAATCGCCACATCAAAACTCATGTGTTCTTTTGCGGTTAAATTAGTGATGACTTTCATATCAAGTTTGGGAATTGCCTTGTAAAAAAAGTGACCGTCTTACATGACTGGTTTATGTTGAGTAAACATCGTCAATGCAGCCATAAATCAAGGAGATGCATTTGCATGCATTTGCAACATTTAAGACGTTGTTAGGGACGCCTTAAATTCTGTTGCTAACCACTAAACGCGGTTAGCGTAATATTCCACCACCAATTGCACATCGACTGGAAACGGCACATCGGATACCGCTGGTAAATGTGCGACTTTAACTACCTGTGCAGTTTCATCCCAAGACAACCATTCTGGACGCGCCAATGATGGTTGCTTGATAGTTTCTGCAACCATTGGGATATTTTTACTCTTCGCTTTAATCACCAATTCGTCACCTACTTTTAGGCGAATAGATGGGATATTGGCGGCCTTACCATTTAGCATTAAATGACCATGTGAAACTAACTGACGTGCCGCAATTACTGTTGGTGCAAAACCAGCCCTAAACACTACGTTATCCATACGGCGCTCTAAAAGCTGCAATAAGCGCTCGCCCGTCGGCTCTTTGCCTTTACGCGCATCTAAAATCAATTTGCGCATTTGTGTTTCGGTTAAACCGTAGTTAAAACGAATTTTTTGCTTCTCTTGTAGTTTTACACCAAAATCTGAACGACGTTTGCGGGATGCTTTATTACCGTGCTGGCCCGGTGGTGTTGGGCGTGCTTCAATGGTTTTGCGTGATAGCCCAGGCAAATCAACGCCTAATGCACGCATAATTTTTACTCTTGGGCCTGTTAATCGTGACATATCTATCCTTATTACTATTGGTTGTTAATTTTATTGCCTATTGCAATATTGCATGTGTGGGTAATACTTTCACCTTTAGTGCTTGATGCTCGTCAACGATTTCTGACCATTGGTTAAGCAAACGCTTTGCGATTTCTTTTGATAATGGGCTATCTGCATATTCAGCTGCAGTCAGCTTAAGTGACAAGTCGGCCGCTAACTTTGCCAAATCAAAAGATGGTTTAATCGCGTAATGTGTTGCAACACAGCAAATTGCAGACAACACATCTTTTGCTGTTGGTAAATCTGTATCAAATAAAACGCCATGCTTTACAGTATTGTGCATATGAAGTTGCATAAATCATTCAGTTTTAATGTTAATGCAAATGATAATGGTTCTTATTTAAGAAGTAAAGAGTAAATCATTAAAAATGTCAATTGAGCAATTTAAATGCACAAATTAGCCATAAATACACTGATACAATTCAAATTAATGAATAAAAACCAAACAAAAAAGGGATTACTGGTTATGCATGCCTCAATCATATTTATCAAACGTTACCCTTTTGCCATGCTGCTTGCGGTGCAATTATTAAGTGTATTGTTTTATGGGTTTATGACCGGCTCAAAAACCAGCTTACTTATTTTTAATTGCTTAGGGCTAATTGTGCCAATTTTGGCGGTTTGGGTGGTGTATCGTAGCCCTATGGCCAATTGGGTTGGGTTTACGCTGATTACGCTATCGTTAAGCACATCATTATTGGCGTTACTTGCTGGTCAAACTCAATTATTAGTGTGGGCGCATGGCTTTGAAAGTTTGCTGTACTTTTATGCGGCAGCGGGCATGGTGTTGGTGATGTTTGCGGATGATATTGTGACGGTGGATGAACTGTATGCCGTGGGCGCAACATTTACTTTGCTGGTATGGGGCTTTACCTTGGCTTACTCTGTTTGCCAGCAGATTTACCCCAATAGTTTATTGGCGGCTATCAACCCCAGCAATCCTCGCAGTTGGGTAGAGCTTTTATTTATGAGCTTTTCCATTCAATCGGGCACAGGAGTTGGTGATGTAATACCGATTTCCAGCCCTGCACGGGCGATTGCTTCATTACAAATCTTTTCAAGCGTGATGTATTTGACAATAGCGGTTTCGCGCTTGGTGGGCTTAACCATTCAGTATAAAAAATAACTCACTTGGTCAATATAAAAAATAGTTAAGGCAGGCGATAAACCAACACTGCATCTCCCTGTTTGTAGCCAAAAATGGAATTGCCGCCACTGGCTACCGCAATATATTGCACACCATCAATACTATAAGTAATGGGTGGTGCATTAACGCCAAACTCTGATTTGGCTTGCCATAACAACTCACCTGTTTGGCTGTTATAGCCATTAAAATTACCGTTACCCTCACCTGTAAACAACAACCCGCCAGCCGTAGCTAACACACCACCAACAAGCGGCTGTGCGGTTTTATTTTGCCAAGCAATCTTGCCTGTGGCTAAATCAATGCCAGATAACAAACCCCAGCGTGGATCTTGCGTAGGTTCACTGGCCGCATATCGGATAGCCGCTTTGCCGTTGCTTGCAGGTGTTTCATGCAAGGTGTATTTAATCGGCGCGTGAATACCCGCTACAAAGGCGCGCTGATTGGCTTCATCCACACTGACAGGACTCCAATTTGAGCCGCCTAAGATACCAGGGTAAACCACAGTGCCTTCAAAAGTGGCTTTTTGAAATAGATTTTTTTGCGGCACAAACGCATCGGATTTTTTAATCAACTCACCCGTTGCTCTATTGTGAATATAAAACCAACCTGTTTTGCTGGCTTGGCCGACTGCGGCGATTTTTTTACCATTTAAATCATAGTTAAATAGAACAGGCGGGCTAGCTAAATCGTAACCCCATAAATCGTGCGGCACTTGCTGATAATGCCATTTAAGCTTGCCAGTATTAGTATCTAGCGCCACTAATGAAACGGTATAAAGGTTATCGCCAGGGCGTGAAATATCATTCATTTGCGGGCTTGGGTTGCCAGTACCAAAGTAAAGCGTATCCGTTGCCGTATCTATCGCTGGTGTACTCCAAGCAGAACCACCGCCAAAACGCGCAGAATCAGCATATTTGACTGCATCAGCTTTTTCTTGCGCTACATCGCGGTTAAGCACGATTCCATCCGCTGTTTTTTGCGTAAATTGCCCTTCCCAACCGCTTGCAGGAATCGTGTCAAATTGCCATGCGCGTTTGCCGTTTTCCACATCATAAGCGGCTAAAAAGCCAGGTCTGCCAAAGCGACCTGTCACACCAATTACAGCACCTAATGGCGCATCTGCTGTTGGGTTATCAATGTGCAAGCCATAACCCACGCCTGTAATACCGACAATAACCTTGCCTTTGTAAACAACTGGCGCCATAGCAATGCCAATACCTGTTCCGCCAGTTACTTTGCGCGCACTATTGGGGTCGTCTTTATTTAAAGAATCTTGGCCTTCTGTGGTGATTGCCGCTTCAACCACATCAATATCCCACTCTTTTGCGCCTGTACGGGCATTTAAGGCAATCAAACGCGCATCCACTGTGCCAATAAACACTTTGTCATTCGCCACCGCAACGCCTCTATTAGCTGGGCCACAGCACATTTGCCAATCTTTGCGCCTATCGTGGGTATAGCGCCAAAGTTCTTTGCCAGTTTTGGCGTCTAGTGCAGCTACGTGGTTATAAGGAAGCGATAAATACATGATGCCATTTTGCACAATGGGTGTGGTTTGAAAACTACCCACTACGCCGCTTTTATATTGCCAAGCCTGTACTAAATTTTTGACATTCTGTTGATTAATTTGTGCATTGGGTGAAAAACGCTGGCTTGTGTAATCGCGTCCAAAGCTTTGCCAATCTTGATTACCAGCCTGTTGAGGCGTTTTGTTTTGATGACTTACGCAGGCTTGCAATGCAATCAGCATTATTAGTGTGGTGCATTTTAATAAATTGTTTTTCATCATCAAATCTCAGCAATCAATTTTCATCAAGAATATACAGATTAGTATACATCAAGAAAATTCAATCGTTAAGCAGCTAATGTATAGAAAACAATTTTGAATCTAAAAAAAAAATTCTGCGTATAAAAGCTCAGATACACCACGAATTAACCATTTTAAACGTTAGGGATTTAAATGAAGACTATTCAAACCATTGCAATAAAACACTCGCGCAATATGTTTATAGCCAGCGCTATCGCCGCTTTATTGTCGCCATCTGCTTGGGCAGATGATCAACAATTTAGCAATAAATTACTATTAACTGGCGGTGTTTCACAGGTTGAAGGCGCTGCTGGCGGCGGATTGACGCCTTGGGCGGTAATTGGTGGCTACGGCAGCAATAACCAAATTGGCGGTAATGTGCATTACACCTATGCCAAATCGAGTAACTATAATTTAGATACTTATGGATTTACCGTTGGTTTTTATGATCGCTTTGAATTTTCAGTAGCAGAACAGCGTTTTGATATTAGCCAGCTACGTAACAAAGTTGAGGCTGCTTTTCCTGGTGCCATTGGCCGCGATACTTTAGACCAAATTATTATCGGTGCAAAATTACGTGTGCTAGGTGAAGCTGTTTTAGATGCCGATACTTGGGTGCCACAAGTTTCTGTTGGTTTGCAATACAAAGAAAACCAAGATGGAGATTTTGTTAAAAGCGCTGTTGTTGGTGCTAAAAACGATCACGGTACGGATGTTTATGTTTCAGCGACTAAATTATTATTAGACAAAAATTTACTATTGAACGGCACATTGCGTTTTACTAAAGCAAATCAGTTTGGCTTGTTAGGTTTTGGTGGCGATAAAGATGACGGCTACAAACCAATGATTGAGTTATCTGCTGCTTATCTGCTAAGAAAAGATTTGGCAATTGGTGCTGAATACCGCATGAAACCAAACAATTTAAGAAGCCCATTAAACCAAGCGCTGGGTGAAGGCACTATTGATTTAAAAGAAGAAGACGCATTTGACTTATTTATAGCGTATGCGCCTACTAAAAATATTTCACTCACTGCGGCTTATGTGTACTTGGGCAATATTGCCACTGTTGATGCGGTAAATGCGGATTTTGGCAGACAAGATGCGGTGTATTTATCCGCTCAAATCGGCTTCTAAAAGCCAATCTAATTTCATGATTTAAAAAACACTTTTAAACGAATTTAAAAAGGATGACACATGCAATTCAATATTAAGGCAATTATTGCTACAGCATTAGCAACAAGCAGCTTATTAGTCGCTCAGCCATTAATGGCAGAAACCGCAGCGCATAGCCCAAATTTAGGCAACACGCCAATGCAAGGCACAGAGACATTTGAAGCCTTTGGCGGTAAAGAAGGCTTAGTAAAAATTATGGATGACTTTATGATTGGCTTAGTGGCTGACCCGCGCACTAAACCATTTTTTGATAACAACAAACAAACGTTTATTAAAGCCATGCTGGTTGAGCAAATGTGTGAGCTAATGAATGGTGGCTGTAAATATCCAGGCCGCGATATGAAAGCGTCACACGCCAACATGAAAGTGAATCGTGAAGGATTTAATGCACTTGTTGAACAGTTTCAATTTGCAATGGATAAACACAATGTACCTTTTAGTGCTCAGAACAAGCTGTTGGCTAAATTGGCGCCTATGTATCGCGAAATAGAAACAACAACTGGCGATGCTGTAGCCCCAGTATTCCCCAAAGCTGAGTAGTATTAATATGCAAAACTGCATACGGCAATATTAAAGCGCCGTATGCATGATCAATTAAGCTTATTAATTGATAAATTTTATAAGGTTGATGGCTTACCGTGAATTAAAATTGAGGTAGTATCCAATTTTACTTAGTAGGTTAAATATTATGATGCACGCTAAAACGGCAGCAAAATCTTCAGAAGAGTTATTTCATTTGATTGCCCTGAGTGGTCAAGGCGACCGCGCAGCGTTTCAAGCGCTTTACGATGCGACATCTGCCAAGTTGTTCGGGCTGTCTTTACGTATATTGAATCGTCGTGATTTAGCAGAGGAAGCCTTGCAGGATGCCTTTATTAATATTTGGCATCACGCACAAAATTATCGTCCCGAAAAAGCGGCGGTGATGACTTGGATGACCACCATTGTGCGTAATAAGTGCTTTGATTTGCTGCGCGCCATGCCGCACGAAAATCAATTATTGGATGAAGAAAGCTTGGATGATTGGGCGTCTGACGATTTAGGTCCGCTAGAAAAAGCGACTGAGCAAAGCGAATCAAAAGCATTATTAAATTGCATGGACGGCTTAGCGCCTTTGCAACGGCAAGCGATTGCGCTGAGTTATTTTCATGGCATGGCGCATGAGCAACTTGCCAGCCATTTGGCGCAACCGTTGGGCACCGTAAAAACTTGGATTAGGCGCGGATTACAATCATTAAAAAGCTGTCTGCAAGGAGTGTCAGCATGAGATACGACAATAAACAATTAGCCGATATGTTGTCGGCAGAATATATTTTAGGCACACTTAAGGGTGCAGCGCGCAGACGCTTTGAACAATTAATCAGACAAAAGCCAGTATGGGCACAAACCCTTAACTGGTGGGAATCGCGCCTACATTTGCTGGCGGATACCATACCCCCAGTTAATCCACCCAATAATGTGTGGAAAAATATAGAAATGCAACTATTTAACCGCAAAGCGACTCAAGCAACCGGTTGGTGGAAAAATTGGGCTTTTGCATCTACCGCATTGGCTGCAGGATTGGCTACTTTGTTAGTGATACAAACGCCACAATCTGAAATGGATAGCAAGCCTGCGGCTGTCGCTATGTTGACAACAGAGAAATCAGAAGCGGGTTGGTTGTTGAACGAAACCAAAAAATCTCCGACAGATGTAACGATTGACGCGATTGCGCTGTCTGGCTTAGAGCTTAAAGCGAATAACGCATTTGAACTTTGGTTGTTGCCAGCGGATAAATCGAAACCGATTTCATTGGGTTTGTTGCCGCAACAAGGCAATAACGTGTTTAAGGTGCCAGTAGAAGTGATACCGTTAATGGCAACTGGTTTGCTAGCTGTGAGTTTAGAACCTGTTGGTGGCTCGCCGACAGGCCAGCCAACTGGCGCAGTGTTATACCAAGGCCGAATGACAAAAACCTAGTTTTTAGGCTTAAAAATTTGGTCTGAAAAATGGGTTAAGTTTTTTAAATAAAGAAATATAGAAAGTAAATAAGAATGGGCCTAGCCATTAAATTAGCAGAATCGGGCAATTTGCCCGATACAATCGTACGTCAAGGTATTCGACAGTTAGTTAAGCAGCGCTTGGCAGAAATATCTGCCAGCAACTGTGAGATTGGTATTGCAAGCTTAACCAGTTTTGTGGCAGACATGAACGCTGCCGCCATTGCGCCAGTGCCAGAATTGGCCAATGCGCAACATTACGAAGTGCCAGCAGCGTTTTTTCACTATTGTCTAGGTATCAACCGCAAATACAGTAGCTGCTTTTGGATGCCAGACACACAGAATTTAGATGAAGCTGAAGTATTAGCCTTAACGCAAACCTGTAACCATGCCGATTTACAAGATGGTCAAGCAATCTTAGAACTAGGTTGCGGCTGGGGTTCGTTATCGCTTTGGATGGCAGCAAACTATCCAAAATCCAGCATTACAGGTGTATCTAACTCCAATTCGCAGCGGGAATATATTATGAATACGGCCAAATCACGCGGCCTGACTAATCTTAATATTATTACCGCAGACATGAATGTGTTTGAGGCGCCAGCCAAATATGACCGCGTGGTATCGGTTGAGATGTTTGAGCACATGCGCAATTACCAAGTGTTATATGGCAAAGTTGCCAGCTGGTTAAAACCAAAAGGTAAGTTTTTCAAGCATATTTTTGTGCATCGCAATACGCCCTATGCGTTTGATGTCAAAGCGGATGACGATTGGATGAGCCAGTTCTTTTTTAGCGGCGGCATTATGCCAAGCGACGATTTGCCCTTGCATTTTCAAGATAATTTAAAGCTGACCCAACGCTGGCGCTGGGATGGAACGCATTACGAAAAAACCGCCAATGCTTGGCTTGAAAATATGGATAAAAATGCTAAAGCAATTACGCCGATTTTAGCGGGCACTTATGGCGATAAAGATGTCGAAATGTGGCGTAATCGCTGGCGCATGTTTTATATGGCTTGCGCGGAATTATTTGGCTATAACAATGGTCAAGAATGGTGGGTAACGCACTACCTATTTGAGAAAAGATAAAATGCAACCGCGCTTAGTCATTAACTTTGTGTTGTTTCAAATTGGTTGGTTTGCCTGCGTGATAGGTGCAGTCAAACAAATGCCTTGGTTAGGCGTGGCGGTAGTTATTGCCATTATTATTTGGCATTTAACACAAGCCAAACAAGCTAAAAAAGAACTGCAACTACTATTCATCACATTGGTGATTGGCGGAACTTTCGACCAGATTATGCTCAATCATGAGTTGATTAGCTATCAAGCGCATGGCTGGAGTAATTCAATCGTGCCTGTATGGATTTTAGCGCTATGGGCAGAATTTGTAACCGTGTTAAATGTGAGTTTGCGCTGGATGAAAGAGTTAAAAACACCGGTTCGCTGGCTAGTTTCTGTTTTATTTGGCGCGATTGGCGGCCCACTTGCATACATTGGCGCAGAAAAATTGGGTGCAGTTACGCTCAACAATCTGCCAATTAGCTATATTGCTCTTGGTGTTGGTTGGGCGATATTAACGCCCTTATTACTGAAATTATCTGAAAAATTGGATGGATTTAAATAGTTAACATGTTTAATTGGTCGATTTATTTTTATAGCTTAGTCGCCATTGGTTTATTTGCGCTAATGGGCTGGATGCTAAGCTTGGTGCGCGACAATGTAACGCATGTAGATAGCATGTGGAGCTTGTTTTTTATGTTGGCCAGCTTTACCAGCGCCCTATTTGTGTTTGATAGTACGCCGCGTATTTTATTGGTATTAAGCTTGGTGTCGATTTGGGCAATACGTTTATGCGCTTACCTGACTTGGCGCAATTGGGGGCCGCACGAGGATCATCGTTACGTTGAAATCAGACGTAATAACGAGCCACATTTTTGGTTAAAAAGTATTTACATTATTTTTGGCTTACAAGCAGTATTGGCTTGGGTTATTTCGCTATCTTTATATGGCGCAATTGATTCAAATGCTCCAATAAATGCCGTCGATTATTTGGGGTTTATTTTATTTGCATTTGGTTTTTACTGGGAAACCGTAGCTGACTGGCAACTTAACCGATTTAAAGCAAACCCCGCAAACAAAGGCAAAGTGTTAGACACAGGCTTATGGCGTTACAGCCGTCATCCCAATTACTTTGGTGAATGCTGCGTGTGGTGGGGATTTTATTTAATTGCCATTGCAGGAGGAGCTTGGTGGGCTATTATCTCACCCGTATTAATGACGTTTTTATTGCTAAAAGTAAGCGGAGTCAGTTTGTTAGAAAAAGATATTGCTGAACGTAGGCCACAATACGTTGCTTACATTAAAAGCACCAACAGTTTTATCCCTGGCTTACCTAAAAGTTAGACTACATTTATTCAATTTTGAGGTAGTAAATGATTCAATACCAAACAGCATTACTATTAACAGCCGCAGTTATCGCCAGCCCTGTCATGGCAGAAGAATGGGCGTTTGATGTGTTTTTAGACAAAAGTAAAATTGGTAAACATACTTTTAGTTTAGACCAAAATCGCCAACTAACAAGCCGCGCAAAATTTAATGTAAAAGTGTTATTTGTTAATGCTTATAGCTACGACCATATATCTAAAGAGCAGTGGAAAGAGGACTGTTTAGCCAGTATTGACGCCAACACGACAGAAAATAAAGTCGTTACCAATATTAAGGGCGCACAAAAAGAAGCAGGATTTGAGGTATCTGATGGCAAAAAAACGCAAACTTTAAGTAGCTGCGCCATGACTTTTGCCTACTGGAACCCTAAAATTTTAGCGCAATCCAAGTTGCTTAATCCACAAAACGCAGAATACTTGGATACACAATTTGAAAAGCTGGCCTCTGAAACTATTACGGTAAAAGGCAAGCCTGTAGAAGCCACACACTACAAATTAAAAGGCAGCTTAAACGGTAAAAATAAGCTCAATATTGAGCTTTGGTATAACGCTAAAAACGAATGGGTTGCGCTTAAATCCATTACGCCAGAAGGCTATACAATTAATTATAAATTAATTTAAATCAATATGTTAAATTACAAACTTAAAGTATTACTTTTAATATTATTTGGCTGGTTAATTGCTGGCTGTGCGAGTACAAAAATGAATACAATTGCCCCTGTTAAGCAAGTTGATTTGCCACGTTTTATGGGTGATTGGTATGTGATTGCGGCGATTCCAACCGCCATTGAAACGCAATCTTACAACGCAATTGAAAACTATAAACTAGAGCAAGATGGCACAATTGCAACCACATTCACCTATTACAAAGGTGCTTTTGACGGCCCACTTAAAACTTATAAGCCACGTGGCTTTGTGGTGAAAGACACTGGCAACGCATTATGGGGTATGCAGTTTATTTGGCCGATTAAAGCCGAATACATCATTGCTTACTTAGATGAAAACTATCAGCAAACGATTATTGCGCGAAACGCACGTGATTATGTTTGGATAATGTCGCGCACACCACAAATTGACGACGCAAAATATGCAGAATTGTTAGAACTTGTCAAAAATATGGGTTACGACACTGCTAAATTGCGCAAAGTCCCGCAAAACTGGTCTGGCGTTACAAACAAGCCCACAAAAGCTGAGTAATCTATGCTAATTAAACGCCCTTTTTTAAGTACAATTAGTAGCTGGTTAGATAATAATGCCATCGCTGATAACACTACCCAAGAAGCCACACACAGCATCGACTACTGGCGCGTCATCCCTTTTGTTGCGATGCATTTGGCGTGTTTTGCTTTATTTTGGGTAGGTTATAGTGCATTCGCCATTATTTTTGCAGTGAGTTTGTATGCCATCAGAATGTTTGCTATTACGGGTTTTTACCACCGCTATTTTTCGCACAAAGCTTTTCAAACCAGCCGCTTTGGTCAATTTATATTTGCTGTAATCGGTGCAACCGCAGTGCAGCGTGGTCCATTATGGTGGGCTGCACATCACCGCAATCATCACAGCCACTCAGATGAAGAAAATGACGCGCATTCCCCAGTGCAACACGGTTTCTTGTGGAGTCATATTGGTTGGTTTTTATCACGCACTAACTTCCACACCCAGTTTGATCGAGTGAAAGAGCTAGCCAAATTTCCAGAATTACGATTTTTAGACCGTTTTGATGTGTTAATCCCAGTCATATTTGCGCTCTGTATTTTTGGTTTAGGTATGTTGTTAGAGCAATATGCGCCCAGTTTAGGCACCAATGGCTGGCAGTTACTGGTTTGGGGATTTGTCATTTCCACCGTAGCGCTTTATCACGCCACATTTAGTGTTAACTCATTGGCGCACACTTGGGGTAAGCGCCGCTACGCCACGCGCGATCAAAGCCGCAACAATTTCTTAATTGCTATCTTTACTTTGGGTGAAGGCTGGCATAATAATCATCATCACTATCCGGGTGCTGCAAAACAAGGCTTTTATTGGTGGGAAATTGATTTTACCTGTTATGGTTTGCGCATTTTGTCTGCATTAGGGCTTATTTGGAATTTACGCAAAGTGCCAGTAGAGGTTCGAGAATCTAAACAATATAAAAATCAGCAATATAAAAATTAATCTGACAAAAATTAGAAAGTTACTCAATTGAAAGTAGCCATCATCGGCAGCGGAATCGCTGGGAATGTCATCGCCCATCATTTACACCAAGAACACGATATCACTGTGTTTGAAGCCAACAGCCATATTGGCGGCCATACGCACACGCATGATATTGAATTATTTGGTAAAAATCATGCGGTAGATACTGGTTTTATTGTGTTTAACGACCGCACTTACCCCAACTTTATTGAAATGTTAGATGCGCAGAAAGTCGCTTGGCAGCTAAGTAATATGAGCTTTAGTGTGCGCAATGAATCAACAGGTTTAGAGTACAACGGTACGACTTTAAACAGCCTATTTGCACAACGCCGCAATTTTTTTAAACCCAGTTTTTACGGCATGATTCGCGATATTTTGCGTTTTAATAAACAGTCACTCACGCTACTTGAAAATGGTAGCGAAATTAAATTAGGCGATTATCTAACGCAAAATCATTACAAGCCTGCTTTTATCAACAACTATATCGTGCCAATGGGCGCTGCTATTTGGTCTACCGATGCGGCGCAAATGATGGATTTTCCTGCGCGTTTTCTGGTGCGGTTTTTTCATCATCACGGCATGTTAACTGTGAACAACAGGCCACAGTGGCGCACCATTAAAGGTGGTTCAGCCAGATATGTTGAAAAACTGACTGAAGACTTCAAATATAAAATCAAGCTCAATACGCCAATTGCCAGCGTACGTCGTTTAAAAAATTCGGTCAAAATTAAGCCACAAGATGGCGAAGAACAAACCTTTGATTATGTATTTTTTGCTTGCCATAGCGATCAAGCACTGAAAATATTGGGTAAAGATGCCAGCGAATCAGAGCGCGATGTTTTAGGGGCGATTCCTTACCAAGAAAACACAGTGTATTTACATCACGATGCAAGCATGTTGCCAAAACGCAAATTGGCTTGGGCCGCTTGGAATTATCATGTGACGGCCAAACCATCAAACAAAGTACAAGTGACGTACAATATGAATATTTTGCAAAATATTCAGTCGCCTGAGCCAATTTTGGTGACTTTAAATCATACCGATTTTATTAACCCGGCAAAAGTGATTAAACGCCTTAAATACATGCACCCTGTTTACACGTTAAATGGCGTAACTGCACAAGCCAGACATGCTGAAATCAGCGGGCCGAATCTTACCGCTTTTGCTGGTGCTTATTGGCTAAATGGCTTTCACGAAGACGGCGTCGCCAGCGCATTAGCTGCTCTAGGCCACTTTAAAACACACACCGCGCAAGGTGCATAAAGCGTGAATAGCGCTATATATAAGGGCTGGGTTGCACATCAACGTTATTCGCCCAAAGCGCATGGTTTCCGTTATCGCGTTTTTATGATGTATATAGATTTAGACGAATTACCAATGCTATTTAACAAATCGCGGTTTTGGTCGCTAGAAAAAGTCAATATAGCCCAATTTAAACGCACTGATTATTATGGCAATCCTGCAAAACCCCTCATAGCAGAAATCACCGATTTAATTACTGCCGCAACTGGCCATGCACCGCGCGGCGCAATTCGATTGCTGACCAATATGCGCTATTTTGGGCACTGCTTTAATCCGGTGAGTTTTTATTATTGTTTTGAGCCTGACGGCATCACCCTACAAGCCATTGTCACCCATATCACCAATACGCCTTGGGGTGAAGATTACGCTTATGTGCATGATTTTTCCAAAGAAAAACTGGTTAAGTCTACAAAAAATGGTGCGATAAATGTGTTTAAATTACACAAAGACTTTCATGTTTCGCCATTTATGCCGATGGATATTGAGTACGATTGGGCATTTAAGTTAGAAGGTAATCAACTGTTAATACACATGAAAAACCTGCAAAATAATCAACAAATTTTTAACGCAACATTGGCTTTGCAGCGCCAAGAAATCACTGAATCAGTCTTAAATTGGCTATTGATTCAGTACCCATTGATGACCATCAAAGTAGTAGCAGCAATTTATTGGAACGCGCTTAAATTATGGTTAAAACGCGTGCCATTTCATTTACACCCTGCCAGTTAATTGATTAGTTACACTGAACAAAAGCGCGCTTTAGCCAGTCTTTTATTATGATTCCTTATTGAATCTGAAGCATAGAAAATAGCGTATAACCCTTTATGAATACCATGACTAACAACACATCTCTTGCACAAGAAACCTTAACCACTGGGCTCAAACAAAAAAGTCGCTCAAAATGGGTGGCTAATTTTGCTAAAACGCAAATACTTAACCGCTTAAAACAGCTAAAAATTGGTAACTTGATCATTATTGATGGTCAAGAGCAGCATGTTTTTGGCGATTGTGACAGCATTAAAGCCACGATTCATGTGCATGATGCGCGCTTTTATGGCGAGATTGCCTTTGGTGGCAGTATTGGTGCGGGTGAAGCCTATATGCTGGGTTACTGGACTGCGGACAACTTAACCAACGTCATTCGCCTAATGTGTGTGAATCAATCAGTGATGGATACGCTGGAGGGCGGCTATCAATGGGCAACTAAGCCGCTGATGAAAGTATTGCATTGGCTAAACAGCAACACCACAGAGGGCAGCCGCAAAAATATTGCTGCGCATTATGATTTGGGCAATGATTTCTTTCAGCTTTGGCTAGACCCTACCATGATGTATTCGTCTGGTATTTTTGAGGACGCTACAAACTCATTAGAAGCCGCCTCACTCAAAAAACTAAAAGTCATTTGTGATAAATTAGACCTAAAACCGACCGATCATGTCATAGAAATTGGCACTGGCTGGGGTGGCTTTGCGATTTTTGCAGCAAAGCATTATGGCTGTAGAGTCACCACAACAACCATCTCAAATCAGCAATATGCGCTGGCTGTTGAGCGCGTTAAAGCCGCTAATTTAGATTCTAAAATTACTATTTTATTAAATGATTACAGAGACTTACAAGGGCAATTTGATAAACTAGTTTCAATTGAAATGATTGAAGCAGTTGGGCATCAATATTACGACACTTATTTTGCTAAAGTTGGTGACTTACTCAAGCCAGACGGCTTGGCATTAATTCAAGCCATCACTATCGCCGACCAACGTTTTGAATCCGCCAAAAACAGCGTGGACTTTATTCAACGCTATATATTTCCCGGTTCTTGCATCCCATCGAATACCGCCATGTTAAATAGCATCACCAAAACAAGTGATTTACGTTTGTTTGATTGCGAAGACATTGGCCCGCATTATGCAACTACCTTGGCCGCTTGGCGCGAAAACTTTTTTACGCATATTGAAGCCGTGCGCAAACTTGGCTATTCAGAAGAGTTTATTAAGATGTGGGAATTTTATTTGTGTTATTGCGAAGGCGGCTTTGCAGAGCGCGCGCTAGGTGATGTGCATTTATTATTAGCCAAACCAGAAAACCGCAGAGCGCCGCTTATTTAGCCATCAATCGCGCTAAATCCTCAGCATGCTTTAAAATGTTATTCGTTACGACAAGCAATTTTAATGCATGCAAAATTCCACACATGGCAATATCGAATGGCGCACTAGCCAACAAGGGCTACTACAGCCCTACTCCACCATTTTTGATGACGTCTATTATTCAAGCGATAATGGATTACTGGAAACAGATTATGTTTTTTTGCAAGGCAATCACTTAACGCAGCGCTGGCAGCAACTTTCAAGCAATCACTTCACCATTATTGAAACGGGATTTGGCACAGGTCTTAATTTTTTATATGCAGCGCAATTGTGGCTTAATCATGCACCTAAAAATGCCCACTTGCACTTTATCAGTACAGAGAAATACCCACTTACCTTGCAAGAAATTTCAACAGCATTACAAGCTTGGCCTACATTAAACGACGTTTCTCAGCCATTTTTAGACCAATATAATGCGTTAAGTCATATCCCCACTCAGTTATTTGATAACCGCGTACAGCTCACTCTATTATTGGACGATGCAACGGCTAGCATCACAAACTTAGAAACGACTGCCGATGCTTGGTTTTTAGATGGCTTTTCACCTGCCAAAAACCCAAAAATGTGGCAGCCTGCTTTATTTGCACAAATGGCAAGACTTTCTACAAGCAATACCACTTTTTCAACTTTTACCAGTGCTGGTATGGTGAAACGTGGCTTACAAGAAGCTGGCTTTTTGGTTAATAAACAAGCAGGTTATGGCAAAAAACGTGAAATGCTCACAGGCAGTTTTACGGGTGTTTTGTGAGCGATAAAACAGCGATTGTGATTGGCAGCGGTATTGCGGGTTGTAGCACTGCGTATGCACTGGCTACGCGTGGTATTGCGGTAACAATCTTGGAACAGCACAACGAATTAGCTTTAGAAGCCTCTGGCAACCCTGTTGCCACGTTGTACCCAAAATTAAGCATTAAGCCAAACGCGCAAAGCACACTGGCGCTGCAAGGCTTTGCTTTCACTTTAGATTTATTAAAGCAACTGCCTAACCATGCTGATTTTTTTAATGTATGCGGGCAAATTCAATTAGCTTATGACGCGCGTGAACAATCCAGACAAAATGCACTGATCTCGCAGCAAGAAGTCACATTTTTTCAAGCTTTAGATGCGCAATCTGCCAGCGATATTGCAGGTATTGCACTTAAAACAGGGGGCCTGTTATTGCCGCAGGCAGGCTGGATTAAGCCAAAAGCATTCTGCAACGCCCTAGTTAACACCTTAAATATCACCAAAAATTTCTATACATGCATTATTAGCATTCAAAAAAATGCCTCACAGTGGCAAGTGAACGATGAAAATAGCGCATTTATTGCTGATATTGTTGTGCTATGTAATGCCAACCAAGTACAGCAATTGAGCTTATGCAAAAGTGTTTACAGCACGCCTGTACGTGGCCAAATCAATTTTTTTGCGCCAACAACTGCTAGTCAACACATTAAAACCATTATTTGTAGCACACAATATTTAAGCCCTGCTGTGGATGGTTTGCATTTAATTGGTGCTACTTATGCACCTCATAATCTTAATCCAGATTTAGAAACAGCTGACACACTAGAGAATATGCGCGCTTTGCAAAAAATATCACCCGAGATTTTTGATAGCATTCAGCCATATCATGCACAAGGCCGTGTTGCTTGGCGTAGCCAAACGCTTGATTATCTGCCGCTTGCAGGGCAAATGTTAGATGAGAAAACATTGCGCGCCAAACCACCGCGCTACAATGCAAACCCTGCTGATTTGCCGTGGCTAGACGGCTTATATGTCAATGCTGGGCATGGCTCTAAAGGCATGATTACAGCGCCTATTTGTGCAGAATTAATTGCCAATATGGCATCAAATTCTGTTTTAAATCTAGATAAAAACTTGGCCAGCAAGTTAAACCCTAGCCGTTTTTTATTAAAAGAATTAGGATTAAAGCAATTAGCTAACGCACTATATTGACAAGCCCACGCTTAAATTAGATTAAAATCGCGTCATGCAAGCAAACGAATCAGTTCAACAAACCGAAGCTGCGCTTAAACATTGTCAGCAAGCCTTATTGCGCAATCCAAAAGATTTAGATGCGCAAATTCAATGTGCTAACCTGTGTGTGACGCTTAAGCGCTATGAAGAAGCGGCTAGTTATTTTAGGCGCATTGTACGCATACTTAAAAATAACCCGCTGGCGCTTGATGCACTCTGTTATTGCCTGCAAGAAATGGGCAATATTGCCCACAGCCGTGCGCAATTCTTGCAAGCTGAAGCCTGTTTTGCAGAAGCTTTGCAATATCAACCATTAAATGCCATCTATTGGTTTAATTTAGGCAACGCGCAGCGTGAGTTAAACAAACCTACTGTGGCATTAAAAAGCTTTACGCAATCGATAAAACTCAATCCAAACGATGCCGATGCACACAATAATTTAGGCAATGTGCAACGTGAACTAGGCCAATTAGACCTTGCGATTGCCGGCTATAAAAATGCTTTGCAACTCAAGCCAGATTTGCATCATGCATTGGCGCATTTAGTGCATCAAAAGCAACATATATGCGATTGGGATAATATTGATAATGAAATCAATCAATTGCGTGATTGGGTATTAACGAATACAAATGCACAAATATCGCCTTTTGCTTTTTTGAGCATGCCAAATACTACTGCAATTGAGCAAAAACAATGCGCCACAAATTGGGCAAATAGCTTCTACAGCAAGCTTATTCAGCAACACATGGCTTTTGATTTTACCCAATTAAAAAACTCAAAAGAAAAACTTAAAATTGGCTATTTGTCTGCCGATTTTAGGCTGCATCCGCTGGCTTTTTTAATTACAGAGTTAATTGAAAATAGCGATAAAAACCATTTTGAAACATTCGCGTATTCGTATGGCAAAGATGATAAAACGCCTGAACGCAAAAGGTTAGAAAAAGCTTTTACTGTTTTTAACGATATTAAATACTTAACCGATATTGAAGCGGCAAAAAAAATTCATCAAGATGGCGTAGCAATTTTGGTGGATTTATCAGGGTTCACTCAAAACAGCCGCACAAGTATTGTGGCGCTCAAGCCAACGCCAATTAGCATTAACTGGCTGGGTTTTGCTGGTACGATGGGCGAAATCAATGGCAAGCCGCTATTTAACTACCTGCTGACTGATCAAATCATTACACCTAACGCAGAGCATGTCAGTGAAGAGCCGCTCTATTTGCCTTGCTACCAAGCAAATAATGCACAACGCCCACTTAATCAACTTACCCCAAAACACTTGCATGGTTTACCCGAAAATACATTTGTATTTTGCTGTTTTAACCAGAGCTTTAAAATCACGCCAGCAGTATTTGCCGTGTGGATGCGCATTTTAGCGCAAGTGCCCAATAGTGTTTTGTGGTTGTTGGATTGCAATACGTGGGCTTGCAACAATTTAAAGCGCGAAGCTGCAAAGGCAGGTATTGACCCAGCAAGGCTTATTTTCGCACCACGTGTGACTATTGCGGAGCATTTAGCGCGCCATGCCTATGCCGATTTATTTTTAGATACGTCACCTTACAATGCGCACACCAGCGCCAGCGACGCTTTGTGGATGGGCTTGCCGCTATTGACATGCCCTGGTGATACATTTGCCTCACGTGTGGCTAGTAGCTTGCTTCAACACATTCATATACCGCAATTAATTGCAGCAAACTGGCACGAGTATGAACAAAAAGCGCTGTATTACGCGCAAAATTCATCTGCGCTTAACGAATTAAAGCAGCAACTAGCTAAGCAAAATTCAATTTCAAGCTTATTTAACCCAAGCCGATTTGCTAGTAATTTAGAGGAGCATTATCAGCAAATTTGGCAAGCGTATCAGGTAAAGATTGATTCAACGATTTAACAAAACCCTGCTGTGATAAATGCACGGCATGTGATAAAGTTCAGCACAATTCACTCACAAAGACAGCTTTAATATGGCAGCCATTGACATCACCCCTGTTCTTAAATTTATGACGGATAAAGGCGGTTCTGACCTCTTTTTTAGCACCAACACCTCTATTCATATGGATATTGAGGGCGAAACGGTTTCAATTAACAATCAGGTAATGGCGCCAGGCATGATTAAAGAAATCGCCTACGGCATTATGAGTGCAGAGCAAATTAAAGAGTTTGAAACTACGCTTGAATGTAATTTTGCCATTGGCAAAAAAGATATCGGCCGCTTCCGCGTCAATGTATTCCGTCAACGTGGCGAAGTCGGCATGGTCATTCGCCATATTAAAACCGATATTCCATCATTAGAAAAACTAGGCCTACCGCCTATTTTAAAAGAATTAATTATGCGCAAACGCGGTTTGATTCTAATGGTTGGCGCGACTGGCTCTGGCAAATCGACATCGCTTGCCTCTATGATTGACCACAGAAACGAAAACGAAACTGGGCATATTATTACCATTGAAGACCCGATTGAGTTTGTGTATGCGCACAAAAAATCGGTTGTAGACCAACGCGAAGTGGGTATTGATACCTTAAGTTTTGATAACGCTTTAAAAAATGCCATGCGCCAAGCGCCCGATGTAATTTTGATTGGAGAAGTACGCGACATGGACAGCATGAAACAAGCGCTGGCTTATGCCGAAACAGGTCATTTGTGCTTGGCAACTTTGCACGCTAACAATGCCAACCAAGCTTTAGAGCGCGTGATTTCGTTCTTTCCGAATGATGCGAAACATGGCTTATTATTGGGCCTTTCATTGAATTTGGTGGGCATTATTTCGCAACGTTTAGTGCCAGGTATTACGCAAAAACGCGCAGCAGCTATTGAAGTGATGATTAACACACCTTATATGTCTGAGTTGATTCAAAAACAAAAATTAAGCGAAATGAAAGACATCATGGCTGATAACAACGACATCGGCATGATTACCTTTGACCAATCGCTATTTAAATTATTTAGTAACGGCAAGATTAGTGAAGATCACGCGCTAGCAAATGCGGATTCGCGTAACGATTTATCGTTAAAAATACGCTTTGCGGCAGAAGGCTCTAAAGGCGGTTTTGGTAATTAATTCGGCTCATTTTGAGGGTTAAGTCGCGCTACGTTAATCCTCTACATGATTAAATGCAGCCAGTAATCCTGCTGCAATAATCAGCGCGCCGCCCATCCATTCGTTCAATTGCATCGCCTCGTTTGCCAGATAATAAGCGGCGATAGCTGCTACAACCAGTTCAAATAAAAACAATACAGATGCACGTGTTGCTGTAATTTTAGTCACGCCATACTGCACAAACAAGGTGGCAACCATCAATAATATGGCGATTAGCGCCATCATTAACCAGTTATTCAATGTAAAAAAATGGGGACTAGGAAATGCACCTCCTAAAAATGGCATTAAGAGTAATGACATGCCCGCAACACCCACCCACACCAACATGGATTTTGCCGCCAAACTTAAATGCACCGATTTGCGCGTAATGACATTGGTGAGTGAAAAGCCAATTCCTGCTGATAATGCCAGCCATTCCGCCTTGTTTTGCGGTAAGGGAATATGATTGGAAGTGCCATTAAACGGATCTGCCAGCATGATGTAAGCACCAATCATGGCAATGCAAATAGAAAAAAATCCTACTTTGGTAATCGTCTCTTTTAGCCAAAAATGCGCCAAAAGCAATGTCCATAGTGGTGATAAATAAAACAGCAACATCACCCGCATCACTTCGCCATCTATCACTGCTAATACATAACTTAAGTTAGTCCAGCCTGCAATTAAGCTCAGCCAAATAACACTTTTAGGTAACTTAAATATGCCACGCCAATGCTTAGCAAACAAAGTTACACCCAGCATAATCGCAATGCTATAAGTGTAAAAACTAGAAGCAACGCCAGAAACGCCAGCATCATTCATGATACGGTACGGATACCAAATAATGCCCCAGCACATGGCGCCAAATAAGAGCCCAAATATAGCTAAGTAATTTTGTTTACTACTATTTACCACTGTATTTACCAATTAATCGCTTCCTAAATTATAATATCAGTATGAATCCAAACACATTAAATCCTAGCCTTAACCTGCTTCAGCCCTACCCGTTTCAACGTCTGCGTGATTTGTTTGCGGGAGTAACCCCAAACCCAACATTAACGCCCATTAATTTATCGATAGGCGAACCCAAACATGCCACACCTAAGCTGATTAGTGATGCTTTGGTGAACAATTTAGCTGGCTTGGCGAATTATCCCACGACTATTGGCAGTTTGGCGTTGCGTTCTGCTATTTCTAATTGGATTACACGCCGTTATAACTTGCCTGCACTGAATCCAGAAACCAGTATTTTGCCTGTCACTGGCAGCCGCGAAGCGTTGTTTGCCTTTGCGCAAGTGGTGATTGACCGCACGAAAAATAAACCGATTGTGATTTCGCCCAATCCGTTTTATCAGATTTATGAAGGCGCCGCTTTTTTGGCTGGCGCTGAACCTTACTTTTTAAATACAACGCCAGAAAATGGTCACGAAATGGATTTTTCTGGCGTGCCAGCCGATGTTTTAAATCGCACGCAATTGGTTTATGTTTGCAGCCCAGGCAACCCATCTGGCAAAGTCATGAGTTTGGCGCAATGGAAAAATCTATTTGAGTTATCAGATCAATATGGTTTCGTGATAGCCGCCGATGAATGTTATGCAGAGATTTATTTTGATGAAGCTAATCCGCCGTTAGGCGCACTACAAGCCGCGCATCTGCTGGGTAGAGATTATAAAAACTTAGTCGTATTTAGCTCATTGTCCAAGCGTTCAAACGTACCGGGTATGCGTTCAGGCTTTGTGGCGGGTGATACAAAAATCATTCAAGCCTTTACGCTTTATCGCACCTATCATGGTTGTGCGATGAATCCCGCCGTACAAGCCGCATCTGAAACGGCTTGGAACGATGATGCGCACGTGATTGAAAATCGCCAGCTTTATGCAGAAAAATTTAAAACCGTAACGCCAATGTTAAGCAGCGTTTTAGATATAGAAATGCCAGATGCTGCATTTTATCTATGGGCGAAAATTAACAATCCTGCCGAAACCGATACCAGTTTTGCCTTAAAGCTGTATCGCGATTTGAATATTACTGTGTTACCTGGCAGTTATTTGGCGCGCGAAGTTAACGATATCAATCCTGGCAAAAACTTCATTCGCTTGGCTTTAGTGGCGAGTTTAGAAGAATGTGTAGAAGCTGCAAAACGCATTCAAACGCTGGAATAAATCTCAATACTTAACCCTTAAATTAGGGTGAAAAATAAATATAAAATTAATGTAAAAAATTAATTTTATATTTTAATTGCTTGATTTATATAATAAAATATCAAGCTATTCACTTCAGGATTTAAGCAATCAAATTCAGTAACGTCTTCCATGCCGCGCAGCCAAGTCAGCTGTCTTTTGGCTAATTGGCGCGTGGCAAAAATACCTCTATCACGCAATTCATGAGCATCGTACTCACCTTTTAAATGCTCAAGAGCTTGACGATAACCGACACAGCGCATAGCGGTTGATTCAGCGGTTAAACTTGGGTATTTAGCTAATAACGCTTTTACCTCATCTAAAAATCCAGCTGCTAACATTTGCTCAAAACGCAATGCAATACGTTCATGCAGTATTTTGCGGTCACTGGGAATTAGCGCGATTTTGAATACTTTATAAGGCAAAGCTTCATTTTGTTGTTTAGCATATAGAGCCGACATGCTTTCGCCTGTTAACTCAAACACTTCTAACGCCCGCTGAATGCGTTGTGCATCATTCGGTTGCAAACGCGCAGCGGTTTCCGCATCGATTAACGCCAGTTTTTCGTGCATCGCTGGCCAGCCAATCAGTGCTGCGCGCGCATCCAGCCTTGCGCGCACTGCGGGATTCGCTTCAGGCAATCCACTTAAACCACTTTCTAAGGCTTTAAAATACAACATGGTGCCGCCAACCAATAACGGAATTTTGCCACGCGCGGTAATTTCCGCCATCAAACGTAATGCATCGCTTCTAAAATTGGCCGCAGAATACGCACTGGTCGGCTCGATAATATCGATTAAATGATGCGGCGCTTTTGCTAAGGTTTCCACATCTGGCTTTGCGGTGCCGATATTCATGTCTTTAAAAACCAAAGCCGAATCAACGCTGATGATTTCAACGGGTAACTTTGAAGCAATTTCAACTGCCGCGCCAGTTTTTCCGCTGGCGGTAGGTCCAAACAAAAAAATGGCAGGTGGCAATGATGGCGGCATGGAATGGATTTGACTGTTGTAAAAGTTAGTATTTTATCGGTGTAAAGGCAGAATCTAACGACTTTAATCAAATAATTCGCGGTTAGCGTCTAAATGTTAAATACGATAGCGATATAATTGTTTTAATTATCAACACTCGACACAGGTAAAGCATCATGAATTTAGAAAAAGTGGTCTTTGGATTTTTTATCGTTTTAGCCATGACTTTGAACTTTGGTTTCTTTTTAGGCGAAATTGACAACGCTTCGCACCATCATGTGTACGAGTTATACGCAGCGATTATTGTGAGCTTAATCGCAACGGTATTGAAGTTTGGTGACCGCACGCACGTCGGCGCATTTTTGCTTTCTACCAGCTTAGCTGCCGATTTACAACTGATTACTGCCGCAATTCTTTGGGCGGCGCTGGACGGTAAGATGGATTCTGAAAGTTTAACGGTATATATCGTGTCTTTATCGGGCGGCGCATTAATGGCAAATTTCGTATCCGTGATCTTATTAATCTCAGAAACCATCAGCCAACGCCGATAATTAAGCCTTTCAATTAAATACTTAACATGTTTTTTACTCAAAAAATCGCTTTAACATCAACACGCAATTAGCGTTCAATCTAAGCTAAACGTCTGCATGGATAGCATTTTATTTTTAATTTTGCGCCGCTTAAGGCTGCCGCTGATATTAATCATCGTCAGCTTTGCGATTGCGACGTTGGGCTTAACGTTGATGCCCGGTGTATATGCCAATGGCAACGTTTGGCATATGACGATTTTTCAGGCGTTTTATGTCATCAGTTACACCGCTACCACAATTGGTTATGGCGAGGTGCCCTACCCGTTTACGCAAGCACAACGTATTTGGACGACGTTTTCGATTTACTTCACAGTCATTCCCTGGTTTTACGGCATCGGTAAAATCATCACGCTACTGCAAGACACTAGTTTGCGACAAGCGATGTTTACTAATCGATTTGCGCGCGACGTTAAATTGTTGCAAGAGCCTTTCTACATTCTTTGCAGTTATGGTGAATCAGCGAGCGTGTTAGCAAAAGCTTTAGATGATAAAGGCATGCGAGTAGTCATTATTGAATCGCAACAATCGCGCTTGGATGAATTGGAATTAACCAATACCAAAAGCGTCATTCCCTACATTTGTGCCGATGCAAAACTACCAGAAAACTTAGTGCGCGCTGGCGTGCATCATCCTTTATGTAGCGGCGTGGTGACTTTAACGGATAACGACGATGTGAATTTAGCGGTTGCTGTTGCAGTTAAATTAATGCGCCCAACATTACCAGTGATTGCGCGCGCTGAGCGTGAAGATATCGCGGCGAATATGGCTTCATTTGGCACCAACCATATTATCAATCCCTATACATTGTTTGGCGAACAGCTCGCTATGCGCGTGCATGCGCTGGGTACGTATTTGCTACACCAATGGTTAACAGGCGTGCCTGGCGATACCTTACCACCGCCCGAAAACCCACCGCGTGGACGCTGGATTGTGTGTGGATATGGTCGATTTGGTAAATCAGTGGTCGAAAATTTAGAGCGCGAACATTTAAGCATTACCATCATTGAAGCAATGCCAGAACTGACCGAGTGCGATATTTGCGTTGTGGGTAGCGGCACAGAAGCTAAAACTCTGTTAGAAGCCGACATTATGAATGCCGTTGCGATTGTTGCAGGCACAGACAACGACATTAATAATTTATCGATTGTGATGACGGCAAAAGAACTTAATCCAAAATTATTCTTGGTTGCGCGCAAAAATAAACGGCACAACAGCGCCTTATTTAAACAATTTGACGCTGACATTACCATGCAACCCACCGATATTATTGCGCATGAGTGCTTGGCTCATATGATTTCACCATTGCTAGCGCAGTTTTTGGTGCTGGTTAGAAATCAAGACAATAGCTGGGCCAACACATTAATTAGTCAACTAGTGAGCGTGGTGGGCGAAACAGTGCCAGAAACTTGGGTAATTGATGTTCAGCAAGCACCTGCTGTGATTGAATTATTAAATGCAGAAACCAAAGTTTTGCTGCAAAACTTGATGCTAGACCCAGCAGACCGCGACAAGCAATTGGATTTAGTGCCGCTATTATTATTGAGAGATAGCCAGCAAATATTAGTACCAGACACATCGATGCTGTTGCAGAAAAATGACCGCATTCTGTTTTGTGGAACGACCGAAGCAAAATTCATACAACCTTTATTGCTGAACAATATCAAAATATTGACTTATGTAGTGGATGGAATCGAAGTGCCAGAAAGTTTAGTATGGCGTTTTTTCAAGAAAAAATTGGGTTAAGTGAATACTCAAAAAGCACGAGTCTTATTACTATTTACCCCGCATAAACATTTTATCTAAATCTGACATCGAAACTTGAAACCAAGTCGGGCGGCCGTGATTGCACATGCCGCTGCGTTCTGTGGCTTCCATATCACGCAATAAGCCATTCATTTCGGGAATCGTTAAAATGCGATTTGCGCGCACAGCGGCGTGACAGGCCATGGTGCCTAATAGCTCATTTCTGCGTTCAGTTAATGCTCTAGTTGCGCCAAATTCGCGTAAATCTTTTAATACATTACGCGCAAGTGTTACTGCGTCTGCATCTTGCAACATAGTTGGCACTGCGCGCACGGCTAATGTGTTGGGCGATAGAATAGCGAATTCAAAACCGAGTTGCTGCAAGTTATCTAGCCCTGAACTCAATTCCTCCTGCACCGTTGCAACTTCTAATCTATCCGCGTTAAAACTGACGGGGATGAGCAATGGTTGCATCGGCACTTGTTTGGTGTCGAGCGCATTCTTTAGTCGCTCATACATAATGCGTTCATGCGCGGCATGCATATCAATCACCACCAAACCAAGTTTATTTTGCGCCAAAATATACACGCCGTGAATTTGCGCAACGGCAAAACCTAGCGGAAAATCAGACGATTGTGCAAATTGCGCATCAAAATTTTGGCCTGAAAAAGGGGTTAAGTTTTCTGTTAATGATGAATCAGAACTATGTTTTAAGCCGCCAAATAAGGTTCCGTAAAAAGCAGATGGTTGGTTGGCATTTAAATTGATTTGCGTTTGCTGCTGAGGATAGTTAGGCGAATTGCTATATTGCGAAGTAAAAGGACTATGCCCAAAAGGATTATGCGCGGCTTGGCTAGCAGTTGCCGCATTCGATAGGCCTGTTGGCGTGGCTAGATTTTTATTTAAGCTATGATAAATAAAACGGTGAATCGCTTGCCCATCTCTAAAGCGCACTTCGGTTTTGCTGGGGTGTACATTGACATCGACCAAGCTTGGGTCTAGCTCTAAAAACAGTACGAAAGCAGGATGTCTATCGTGATGCAATACATCTTGATACGCTTGGCGAATGGCGTGCGCAATTAGTTTGTCGCGTACAAAACGACCGTTCACATACACATATTGTGTATCGCGACTATTGCGATTAAAAGTAGGCTTTGCCGCAACGCCCCATAAGCGCAAGCCAGCGGCTTCTTCTACTATCGTAATACTTTCGGCAGCAAATTCTGCGCCCAATACTTCATTAAATCGTTTGCTTGGTGAGCCAGAGACAAAACGGCTGAGCACCCTGCCGTTGTGCTGCAAGGTAAAGCTCACATCAGGCCGCGATAATGCCACGCGCGTAAAGGCTTCTTCACTATGGCCAAATTCGGTGGAATCGGTTTTTAAAAATTTGCGTCTGGCTGGCGTATTAAAATATAAATCGTTTACTTCAATCACAGTGCCAAAATCTAACGCTGCGGGTTCAATCACGCTAATTTCGTTGCCATCGCTGGCGATGCGCCATGCGTGTTTGGTTTCAAGCGCGCGGCTTACGATTGTTGTGCGCGAAACCGAGGCAATACTGGCTAATGCTTCTCCTCGAAAGCCTAAACTGGCTACTGCTTCTAAATCTTCTAAACTAAAAATTTTGCTAGTTGCGTGGCGCGTCAAGGCCATTTTTAAATCATCTTGAGGAATACCCTTGCCGTTATCTGCCACGCGCAACTGCTTGATGCCGCCTTGCATCAGTGAAACTTGAATATCGCTGCTACCTGCATCTAGGCTATTCTCTAATAACTCTTTAAGCGCAGAAGCTGGCCGCTCTACCACCTCGCCTGCCGCAATTTGGTTAATCAGCTGATCTGGCAACAATTTGATGGCGTTAGGTAGATTGCGTGGCATAAGTTACGTGACATAATTGGCTAATATTGATTAAAGATATTTTACCTGTTTTAGCCCACAATCTCGCAGCATGAAATTACCACACTTAAATTTAGATGATTATGCATATAGCTTTGCAAAAGCACGTGCTATTAAACGTCATCATCATTTTTATGTTGGGCCGACCAACTCTGGCAAGACTTACCAGGCACTTAACACATTAATCGCGGCGAAATCGGGCGTTTATCTGGCACCGCTACGTTTATTAGCGATGGAAGTGCGCGATAAATTAATGGAAGCTGGCGTGCCGTGTAATCTGATTACCGGCGAAGAGCGCGTGATCATTGCTGGTGCGCAACATACCGCTTCTACGATTGAAATGATGAATCCCACAAAGCAAGTCGATGTTGCGATTATTGACGAGATTCAAATGCTACAAGACCCTGACCGCGGTAGTGCTTGGACGGCAGCGCTGGTTGGCGTGCCAGCGCGGCAAGTATTTATTTGCGGTTCAAATGCCGTGACTGAATTATGTTTAAGTGCGATTAAGCATTTGAACGAAACAGCAGAAATCACTGAATTACAGCGCATGACGCCGTTAATATTGGAAGACGATAGCTTATGCGGCGCGAAATATAGCAAACCAAAACTAAAAACCAAGCTACAAAAAGGCGACGCCATTATTGCGTTTTCGCGCAAAGATGTGCTGACCTTTTCAGCCAGATTTCGTCAATGGGGTTTTACAGTCGCCAGTATTTACGGGGCCTTATCGCCTGAAGTCCGTAGGCATGAATCGGCGCGATTTTGCAATGGTGAAGCAGATATTTTAGTCGCCACTGATGCGATTGGCATGGGCTTGAATCTGCCGATTCGACGTGTGATTTTTGCCAATATATTTAAATTCGATGGCGTTGCATCGCGTTTATTAAATGCGACTGAAGTACGGCAAATCGCTGGTCGTGCTGGGCGGTTCGGCATTTACAATACCGGTTATGTGAATATCATGGAAGATGATGAGCGTTTTCATATCGCCCATATGTTGGCAACTGACGATACGTCTGATTTGGATAAGTTGCCGATTGCGGCAAATATCGGACAGATTGAAGCGATTTCAAACCAATTACATACCGCGAAAATCTCAGAATGTTTGGAATATTTTGCAAATCGCCTGCAATTTAATCATGCTTTATTTGCGTTAAGTAAAATTGCCGCGCAGTTGAATCAAGCTTTGTTAGTAGATGGGTTTGCGCCAAGATTATCACTTAAAGATAAGTTTATCTTCACCTGCGCGCCGATTTCGATTAATGTGAATATTGAAAAAGATTACTTTTTGCTGTGCTTAAAAAGTGTCGTTGAACATGCTATTCGCACATTACCGCCTGCCCCAAACTGGTTGAATTCAAACAACCCCAAGCATTTGGAACAAGCTGAAATATTAAGTCAAAATATCAGTTTGTACGCATGGTTAAGTTTTAAATTTCCGCAGATTTTTGTGGATGTTGAATCAATTCCGCATTTCAGGAAATCTGTCAGCCGCTATATTGAGCGGGCTTTGCTGACCCAAGCGGGTTATATAGATACTCAGCGCGAGTGCGATTTATTGAAGTTTAAAAATGGCTTTAGGTAACAGTTAAATATTGCTTAAAATGTATTAAGCATTTAAGTTTAGTCTATGTTTAAGTGAGCTCATCGCTGATTCCAGCGCATCGCGTGAGCGATTAACTTTAGTCAGCAATGTTGCGCCTATCCACATATAATAAATTTCATTTGTGACGTTTTTTGCATCTAAATGCGCAGGTAATTCGCCGTTATCTATACCCTCTTGCACGCATTGAGCAATACGGTTGATGATTTTATCAGTGCCGCGTTTGAGTGTTATGCGCATGGTTTCAGATAAATCCGTCACCTCGGCACTGAGTTTAACAACCAAACATTTATCATGCGTTGTGTCTGCGGTTTGTGTATCCAACCAATTTTGAAAAAAAGCCTGCAAGCGTGATTTAACAGAGCCATTTTCTGGACTTAGCCTGGCATCAATATGCGCTAAATAGCCATCTAAATAATCTTCAAGCAAGGCATCGCCAAACTGCTCTTTTGATTTGAAATAGTGATAAAACGAGCCTTTTGGCACATTGGCCTGCGTTAAAATTTCATTAAGGCCTACGGCTGCAAAACCTTTGCCCAACATGATTTTCTTTGCAGTATCAAGAATTTGCTGGCGTGTATCGGTAAATTTTTGTATTGCTTGTGTCATAACATATTATGACACTGCTTTAAGATAGCGTCTAGACCAATCGTCTAGTGAAATTATTAGCCAAATTTAGTTTCTTGCAAACGCAGGCTGGGTAGAAAAGTATTTTTTTATGCCTGTTAAAATAGAGTTAACTAATTTATCTTGATATGCATCATCATTTAAGCGACGCTCTTCTTCTGGGTTGCTGATAAAAGCTGTTTCAACCAATATTGATGGAATATCGGGCGATTTCAACACCGCAAAACCTGCTTGCTCCACATGATTTTTATGTAATTTATTAATATCGGCAATTTGATTTAAAACCGCTTTACCCAATTTAAGGCTGTCGTTAATCATGGCAGTTTGCGATAAATCTAATAATGTTTTTGCCAAAACTGGGTCTCTTCCACCCAAACTAACACCACCAATTAAGTCTGATTCATTTTCTTTTTTTGCGAGATAACGCGCACTGGCGCTGGTTGCGCCTTTTTCAGACAACGCAAATACTGATGAGCCACGCGCGGCAGGATTCGTGAATGCATCGGCATGAATCGACACAAATAAATCGGCTTTTAATTTACGTGCTTTTACAACCCGCATGCCAAGTGGAACAAAATAATCGCCATCGCGCGTTAACACGCCGCGCATATTGGGTTCTGCATCAATTTTAGCTTTTAATTTTTTGGCAATGGCTAATGTAATGACTTTTTCGTGGCTGCCATTCGCACCACGTGCACCTGGGTCCTCGCCACCATGTCCCGCATCAATCGCAATGGTAATCAGCCGCTCATTGTCTTTATTTGTAGGCACATCTGCATCTAATTCAGGCAAAGCAGGCTCAGCAACGGGAGGAATCGCTGGCAAATCCTGATTAGACTCTTCAATCGCAGACGGTGGTAGTGGCTCAACAATAGGTTTGGGCTGGGTACTAGCCGTGCTGTCACTAGCAGCATCACTGGCTTCTGTGCTTTTTTTGCCCAACATTGCCATCAACTCATCTTGCAAGGGATAAATATCCAGTACTAAGCGATATTTGTATTCGCCTGCTGGCGCTAAGGCAAAAATATTCGGCCTAACCTCACCTTTTAAATCAATCGCCACACGCACAACATTCGTTTTAAATTGTGCAATACGCACTTGTTTAATGTAAGGGTCGCCCGATAAAATCTTATCGGATAATGTTCTTAGCGTATTGTTCAATTCGACATTTTCAATATCTAGCACTAAGCGGTCTGGATTTTTAAGAACAATGAGTTGATGCTTAATCGGCGCGTCTGATTCAAGCGCGATGCGCGTATAATCTTGCGCAGGCCATACGCGTGCAGCGCTAATACTGTTGGCCGCATGGGCATTTAAAGTCAGTAATACGCAAATACTTAATGCAAAAAATAGCCTGAATATTTGGACGATTATTACGCTTGGAAGTTTGTTTGTTTTTATCATCGGTTACATATTCTGCTTAGCCAAACACTGCTCACCTCGGGGTGTGTTAGCTGAGAATTGAATTTTTCTTTGCAAGGCATCATGTATTAAATGTACATGAATATCTGGTTCTGGCAACAAATAACCTGCTTTTTCTGGCCACTCAATCAGGCAAATGCTGCTGGCATTAAAATACTCTCTAAAACCTGCCGCCTCCCATTCTTCTTCATCAATAAACCGATATAAATCAAAATGATAAACGATTAAATTGTTGAATGAATATGGTTCTACAAGCGTGTAAGTTGGGCTTTTTACCTTGCCTTTAAAACCCAAGCCTTGCAAAAAACCACGTGTAAATGTTGTTTTACCCGCGCCCAAATCGCCACGTAAAAAAATCACCAAATTGGCAACTACACTTTGAGAGAGTTTTACGCCTGCTGCTAAAGTTGCAGTTTCGTCTGTCAATAAAATAGGTTGGGATAAATTGCTATTCACAGCTAAATTGTTACCTAAAGCAGCATTATTTTGAGCAAGTATAATATCATTCACCATATGCAATTAAACGTAAGCAACGACTGGGCAAAGCTTTCCGCTGACATTAAAAGCTGGGGATTGGCGCTGGGCTTTAATCAAATTGGCATCACCGATACCAATTTGCAAACTGCCGAGAGCGAACACCAAGCGTGGGTTGCGAAAGGTTTTCATGGTGAGATGGATTATATGGTAAAACATGGGGTGAAGCGAACCCGCCCTGCCGAATTAGTGCCTAATACTATTCGCGTTATCTCCGCTAGGCTAGATTATTTACCGCCGAATGCTGCGAACAGCGAAACCATTATGGATGATAGCCAAAAAGCGTTTATATCGCGTTACGCGCTAGGGCGTGATTATCACAAGGTAATGCGCAACAAGCTACAAAAGCTCAGTGAAAAAATCCAGTATGAATTAACGCAGTTAAATATCAAAGATTTTAGCTACCGCGTATTTACCGACAGCGCGCCTGTGCTAGAAGTAGTATTAGCTGAAAAAGCTGGATTAGGTTGGCGTGGTAAGCATACGTTATTGCTAAATAAAAATCGAGGCTCTTGGTTTTTTTTGGGTGAAATCTACACTAACCTGCCCTTAATGACGGATGAACCAGCCGCCAACCATTGTGGCACATGCACTAGCTGTATTGATGTATGCCCTACTCAGGCCATTACCGCACCTTATGAAGTAGATGCACGGCGGTGTATTTCTTATCTAACAATTGAGCTCAAATCCAGCATCCCTGTTGAATTCAGGCCATTAGTCGGCAATCGCGTATATGGCTGTGACGATTGCCAACTCACCTGCCCTTGGAATAAATTTGCAGAAATTACACAAGAGCCTGATTTTTCGGTTAAGCATGGTTTGGATGATATTAGTTTAGTAGAATGCTTTGAGTGGACTGAAGAAGTGTTCAAACAAAAAATGGCTGGCAGCGCCATTTACAGAATTGGCTATGCGCAATGGTTGCGCAATATTGCAGTGGGTTTGGGCAATGCCACCAGCACTCCAGCCATTATCCAAGCATTAAAATCGCGCGAAAATGATGATAACGCTATCGTCCGCGAGCATGTAGCTTGGGCTTTACTACAGCACAAACTTAAATAAATTTTGCATAATATTTATATGAAAAAATCATTACAAATCAGAATCAAACAGAGCAGCACAATTGTTATGGGTCCAGGTAAAGCGGATTTACTGGATGCGATTGATACCTATGGTTCTATCTCTGCTGCTGCCAAGCATATGCAAATGTCTTACAAAAGAGCGTGGGATTTAGTGGATATTATTAATAAAAGCTTTAACGAGCCACTAGTGGTTAGCGCTTCAGGTGGTCAACATGGTGGCGGTGCAAAGCTAACAGATTTCGGTCGATTTATATTGTTAAGTTACAGAAATTTGGTTGCTAAAACTTATCTTAATACAGAGCTTGAGCTTAATAATATTCTTTCAAATTTAAAAATACCCGAATAATTTTAAATACTTTAATGCTAAATATCATAAATATCGCTATATTCATTTGAATATAGCGATATTTATGATTAAATGCAGCAATCTAGTTTTTAAAATGACTAATTAAATGAAAATAACATTAATCGCAAAAAAGAGTCGTGTTACTTCTGCTAAACAAGCACTATCGATACTTATCATGTTAACTATATTGTTTAGCAGTGCTTATCAATTAGCGCATGCCGATGAGGTTGCTAAAACTTCTTATTACGTAGAGCGTAAAAGTTATGGCACAACTTTGCAAAGCGACCCACCAAGATACGTTAAGCAATTAAATAAGACTTGGTTGAACAATTACGAAGCCTTAAAAGATATTGACTGGTTGGATATTGGGTTGGATTATCGCCTGCGCTATGAGTTTAGGCATAACGATTTTAGACGCTCACAAGATGCAATTGATGAACCTATATTATTGAGAACGCGCGGTTATATTGCCATAAAAGACATTTTAGACCCGTTGCGTTTTACCTTAGAAGTAGAAGACGCGAGGCGCAACCATAGCCAATATACGCGTGAATTTGATACGCGAGATATCAATTATGCAGAGCCGATTCAAGCCTATTTAGAATTGTTTTTTAAAGAAACACCGCTTGGGCAAGATGATTTAGGTAACGAACGTCCAATCAGCATTAGAGCGGGTCGGCATGCTTTTGAAAAAATTGATAAGCGGCTAGTTGCGCGTAATGAATACCGCAATACAACCAACAATTTTCAAGGTGTGCGCACGATATTGGGTCAGCAAAAAAATGATTGGAAATTAGAGGCATTTGCCTTAAACCCCTTGCAACGGTTTACTAATGAGCTGGATCAGCGTAACGATTCGCAACGATTTTATGGCGCAATCGGCGATTGGCGTAAATGGTCAGAAGTTGTCACTTTACAGCCATATTATTACTTGCTGAAGCAAGATGGTGATAAAGTAAAATTTGATTTAAATGGCCGTGAAGATACCAATAATAGCCGTAGAATTGACCGCACTATTCACACCGCAGGCTTACGTGCCTATGGCGTTTTGGGCAAAACAGGCTGGGATTATGACGCCAACTATGTGCAACAATGGGGCGATCAAGACACTAGCCTCACCAATAACACCCGCGTTGAGCATGATGCTTACGGCTATAACGCAGAAATTGGCTACACGTTTAATTATGCTTGGAAACCAAGATTAAGTGCATTTTATGGTTTAGCCACTGGCGATAAAAACCCAAATGACAATAAAAACCAACGTTTTGAACGTTTATTTGGCTTTGCTCGCCCTTGGTCTAATACCGATTATTTTGAAATGGCGAATATTCGCACACCAAAAATACGCCTTGAATTTGAACCAAAAGTAACGCTGGTTAAAAATCTTAAAGTTGATATTGGTTACAGCAATTACAGCTTGGAAAGCGATACCGATAGCTGGGGACCTGCTGCATTAAGAGATAGAACTGGCAGAAGTGGTGACAAAATAGGCTCAGATATTGATATCAATACGCGTTTTGCAATTAACTCCTACATAAATGCCAGCGTTGGATACGTCCATTTTTGGGCAGGCGATTTTACCAAGCGCGCAGTGGATATTACCAGCAATCCAAACGACCCTACGCGCCGCGATGATTCTGATTATGTATATGTAGAATTTCTAGTCAGTGCATTTTAGTTAATCTAATATTGGAATTTATTATGAAACTTAACCATCAAACAAACCGAATTTTTCTGCTGATATTATTGTGTTTCGCTGTGCAATTAAACGCAGCTGAATCTGATAAAAAAGTAGTCGTTTTTGCCGCTGCCAGCTTAACAGACGCCATTACAGAAATTGCTGCCATTTATGAAAAAGAAAAGAATATTGAAATACAAACTTCTTTTGCCGCTTCATCTATGCTGGCTAAACAAATTGAAAATGGCGCACCAGCCGATATTTTTATATCAGCTGATACCAAATGGATGCAGTATTTAAAAGAAAAAAATGCACTAAATGATGCAACCATCACTAATTTGCTAGGTAACAGTTTGGTATTAATTGCCCCCAAAGGCAAAGGCTTTAAAATCAATGTAGATAAATCGTTTAATATTGCCAATGCTTTTGAAGGCAAATTATGTACTGGCGAGACAGAATCTGTACCCGTAGGCATTTACGCAAAACAAGCATTAAAATCGCTAAACTGGTGGGATGCAATTAAATCCAGAATCGTTGGCACGCAAGATGTACGTGCAGCCTTAGTGAATGTGGAACGCGGCGAATGTGCGGCAGGCATTGTTTATGAGACAGATGCTAAAGTTTCAGATAAAGTGCAAAGCTTGATGGTATTTGATAAAAACAGTCATGAGCCTATTCTTTACCCAGTTAGTTTAACAAAACAAAGCAATTCAAATGCCATGCAATTTTATGGTTATTTAAAATCTGACCAAGCGAAGAAGATATTTGAGCAGTATGGCTTTCAATTTTTAAAATAACAAACTCATGCAAGCATTATTCAACTTTACACCAGAAGAATTAGCCATTGTCTGGCTTTCACTCAAAGTGGCGCTTTTGTGCATGCTTATTATTCTGATTCCCGGTATTGCCGTATCTTGGCTATTGGCCAGAAAATCATTCTGGGGAAAGTCGCTATTAGATAGTCTTATTCATTTACCCTTAGTGTTGCCGCCCGTTGTGCCTGGCTTCCTTCTACTTTTGCTACTGGGCAATCAAGGCTTAATTGGCAAATATTTGCATACTTATTTTGGCTTTAGCCTTGCTTTTACTTGGATGGGCGCCGTGGTTGCATCTGCTGTGATGGCGTTTCCATTAATGGTACGCTCTACCCGATTAGCTATCTCGCAAGTTGACCGTCACTTAGAAATCGCCGCGCAATCATTAGGTGCGCATCCGCTTAAAGTGTTTTTTACCATTACGCTGCCGCTGGCCATGCCGGGCGTTATTACGGGGTTGATACTAGCGTTTAGCCGCAGCTTGGGTGAGTTTGGCGCAACGATTACTTTTGTGGGTAATATTGAAAACGAAACCCGCACATTACCACTAGCTATATATAGCTACACGCAAATTCCCAATGGCGATTGGCCTGCCATGCGTTTGGTTATTTTAAGCATGATATTAGCGCTGGGCGCATTAATGTTAAGTGATAGGCTAGAGCGCAAAGCTCACCAAAAAATTGGGCGTGAGCCACATGATTAACATTCAAGCCAAACTGCAACGAAAACACTTTAATTTGGATGTGTCATTGCAAATTGATACCCGCGTAACGGCTGTGTTTGGCCCTTCTGGCTCTGGAAAAAGCACCTTGCTGAGTATGATTGCAGGCATAACCCAGCCAGATAGCGGCACGATTACCATTGACGGTGAATGCGTATTTGATAGCCAATTGGGCATTAATAAAGCCATTCATCAGCGCAGAGTAGGCCTGGTTTTTCAAGACAGCAGGCTTTTTCCACATATGACGGTAGAGCAAAATTTAATTTACGCTTTTAAGCTGAATAGCCACATTAAACAACTTATTCAGCCTACAGATATTATGCAGTTATTGGCTTTAAACTCGCTTAAAAAGCAACAACCGCATCATCTTTCTGGCGGCGAAAAGCAACGCGTGGCGCTTGGACGAGCATTGTTAAGCTCACCTAAATTATTAATGCTAGATGAGCCACTGGCTTCATTAGATGACCAATTAAAACAGCAGATTCTGCCTTATTTAAAATTGGTTACTGAAAATATCCAAATTCCAATGCTGTATGTTAGCCATAGCAAGGATGAAATTGCGCAACTGACCAGCGATATTATTCATCTTCAAAATGGGCGTGTTATTGTTGCAAACTAATCTAGCGACCCATTAGCCCATCAATTGCATTAAGCCACTTGGCGTCTATCTATAAACAAACTATTGCCTGGCACTTTTTTCGCCTCTTTTTTTGCGCGGCTCATCGCACCTGCCACTTCATGGTGGCTACTAAAATGTTCTGGAATAACATTCACAGCGCCAATCGACATGCTACCAAAAGGGAAGAAGTTTTTATTACCCAGCCTATCTTCCACATGAATACCGCCTAGCTTAACGTCTTTGCTATCGTAAAAATCGGGGATGACTTTAGTAATGGTATCTAGAGCGTTTTTGCAGAGTAACTCCCAGTTTTCAGATTGAAATAGCAAAATAAAATCGTCGCCGCCAATGTGCCCAATAAAATCATGCTCACTAATCGCCACGGTACTAAGCAAATGCCCAATAAATTGAATAAGCTCATCGCCGCGTCTGTAGCCATAGGCATCGTTAAATGGTTTAAAGTTATCCAAATCGCAGTAGCAAGCCACAAACGGCTTGGCGTTTTCTAGCAGCCTATCAATATGCGCATTAATCGACACATTTCCCGGTAAAAGTGTTAACGGGTTGGCGTAGCGCGCTGCATGAATTTGCAAATTGGTTACTTCGCGCAGCAATGTATGGCCGTTACCAGTGCCAATGTATTCATCCGCTTCATTTACAATAATAAATCCATTAATCAAATATTGCGGGTCGGCGTTTACAATAAGCTCACTTAAAGCATTGATAGTCATGGATTTTTTTACAATTAAAGGCGTTTTATCCATATATTGCGTGCACGATTTTTTACCATGCAATTCGCGCTGGTAAGGCCGCGCAAAACGGTCAATTGTGTCGTATCGGCTAATTAAGCCAATGGCCGTTTGGCCATCAATTACAGGTACTGAGCTTAATTTTGCATCTTGCTCAAATAGCTGATACACATCGTCATTTGTGAACGTGGCATTAACTGCTGATTGATAGGTGACGAGATTAGCCACTGTAGCCTGCTTACCTGTGGCAACTGAAAACTCAGGAAACACACTAATCGCACTTTTGTTGAGCAAAATTTTGACATCATTTGCCAGCTTTTTTTGAAATTGTGGTAAAGGCCTGCCAAACAAATAACCCTGCGCATAATTGATTTTCAAATCTTTAATGACGGCCAGTTCATCGCTGGCTTCAACGCCCTCTGCAATGGTGAGGCAACCCGATTCAGACGCTATTTTTTGAATAGCACGTACAAACTCTAATTTAACGGCATCGTTGTGGATATTATGAATAAAGTGCTTATCAATTTTCACGTAATCGGGGGCAATTTCAGACCACAAACGCAAGCTTGAAAAGCCCTCACCCAAATCATCCAACGCTATTTCAAAGCCCAACTCGCGATATTTATTGACGCAATCTTTTAGTAAATCAAAATCTTTAATCGATGAACCTTCGGTGATTTCAATTACGATGTCCGTTGGCTTTAAGCCCAAATTTTCTACATTGCTTAATTGAAATTCAAATGCCGAATCGTTTAATTGCAGACAATACGGGCTAATATTAACAAATAATTTTTTGGGATTTTTAGCTGCTGCATATTCAGTCAATACGATTTCGCGGCATAAAAACTCAGTCTGTGGTGTTAAGCCCACCAAATGTGCTGCTTCTAATAAAGCGATTGGCGAGTGCAAATCTGTCTCAACGGGGCCTCTTATTAACGCCTCATGCCCAAATACATTGCCGCGATGCATGTCGATAATGGGTTGAAATAATGCGGTGAGATTTCTCTGTTGCAGAATGCTGGCTATTTCGGTTTTCAAGCTATATCCGTAGTCTGTATTTAATATAACCTTAATATACTGACTATTTATAAACGAATTATGACAGCAATAAACTGTGTTATTTGTGCGAAAAATGTTTAGATGTTAGCGACTGAACAATAAGTTTAAGGGTAAAAAAAATCAAGGTCATTCGCAAATGCTGGCTTACCTGCATATTGCAATGCTATCGCTTGCAAAGTTTCGGACTCTTTGCCTAATGTGCGTAGCATTCGGTGCGATAGCACCAATTGCTTAACTTTAGCACCAGCGGCAATCTTGCCAATTACGCTAGGCGTCATATGCAAACTACGCGCAGCGCCTACTGCCCTTTCTGGCACAGCATTGTGTGCGACGAATATATCGGCACCATTTGCCAACAGCGCTAAATTGTCGCCCTTACCATTGGTGTCACCGCTAAAAACAATACTTTTACCTGCAATTTCGACGCGCCAAGCCAAGGCAGGTACGCTACCGTGCTGCACATTGGCAGCAGTTACTTTGATGCCATTTTGATTAAATACTGTTTTTAATTGTGCATCTTTAAGCGCAACGTTATTTGGCTGGATACTATAATTAGCACTTTGGGGCTGCAAAAAATCACTTAAATAACGGTATGCGCCGTTTGGTCCAAATAGTGACTGTATAAATTCAACTGCACTCGGAAAAGCAGCATTTCCAACAGGCCCAAACACTGGCAAAGGTTTGTTACGTGTTTCAAAATAAGAAGACTTTATCAATGCGGGTAAGTCTGCGGTGTGGTCAACGTGAAAATGCGTCAATAGTACTAAATCTAAATCTGCCATTTGTGCGCTACTTTCACCAAAGCGCAAGGCACTTCCACCACCACTATCAATCAATACGCGCGCTTTGCCATCCAACCAAATCAAATAACTGCTTGATGCACGCTTAGTTTGGGTTTCTGGTCCACCAGAGCCAAGCACTTGTAGCGCAAGCCTATTATTAAGGGTGGGCTCTGCCGAACCTGTGCTGATAGAGCCGTTAATGATTATTAATAATAGATATAGCTGAAGAAACTTAACCGAATATTTGATGGAAATTTTGCGAGTGAATAAACGGCTAAACAAATGCATACTAACTAATTACGCGGTTTTTTTTGCGCTAACATGGCCGCGCCAATGATGCCAGCTTGATCACCCATGCTAGAAACACTAATGGCCACCTGATTGCGCAGCACAGGAATTAAATCTTGCTGTAATTGAAGATTAAACGCTTTTTGCATTAAATCCCATGAAGCGCTCATACCGCCACCAATCACAATTTTTTTAACATCAATTACTTTTAAAGTATGCCCCAGCGCTTGTGCTAACAATTTTCCAGCAAGTGCATAAGCATCTAAAGCCGCTTGGTTGCCTTGGCCTGCCATCGTTGCAATCTCGCTAGCATGGCAATCTTGATTGGTCGCGTCAAAATAGGTTTTAGCAACTCCACTGGCTGATGCATATTGCTCCACACAGCCCGCATTGCCGCAGCCACACAACCTACCATAGGGTTGAACGATGATATGCCCTACTTCCATCGCCACGCCGTGGTCGCCCTGAAATGGCTGGCCGTTTAAGATTAATCCGCCACCTACTCCTGTGCCTAAGCCGATATAAATTAAGTTTGTGTTTTGTGCACAATATTGATTAGCATATTCACCATAAGCGGCAGCAAGCGCGTCGTTTTCCACTACTACAGGCAGATTAATCAATTGGCTTAAATCTGCATTTAAGTCCACATCATTTAAACCTGGCAAATTGGGCGACTGCGCAATTTTTTGCGTTTGTGGGTCAATAAAACCGGGAAAGCCAATGCCCACAGCGGCTATATCTGGATATTGCCCACGCACATTCTGAATCGCTTCGGCAGTGGTATTTAAAATATGTTGCCAAGCTTGTGCAGGCGAATAGGCTTTGCACATTGCTGAAAAATCTGCCCTAAAGCGTATTTCTTCTAGCAACTGCAAAACGCCCGCGCTACTTTTGACTACACCTAAACGTAAATTTGTGCCGCCAACATCAATGCCAATTAGCAAGCTCATTGTTATAGGCTTTGCCTGCCAGAACGCTCTACTGCAGCTGCGAAATATTGTTGTTTTTCAGGCGTTAACTCTGCCCAATCAAAGCGCCAAACCCAATTACCGCCTAGCGTACCAGGCGTATTCATGCGATTTGTGCTATCAAGCGCTAAGATATCCTGCATAGGAATAATCGCTAAATCGGCTTTTGTTGCAAACGCCATATCAATCAAAGCATTTGGCATATCAGGTTCTTGGTTATCAAGAAAAGCATGCAAGTGATTCTTGGCGTTTTCTTCAAGATGTTGATACCAGCCTAAGCTAGTGTCGTTATCATGCGTACCCGTATAAACTACACTATTCTCTTCAATATTTTGTGGCAAATACAAATTATCGTCACCACCGCCAAACGCAAACTGTAAAATCTTCATCCCCGGCATTTGGTATTCATGCCTTAAAGCATTCACCTCGTCGGTAATAATGCCTAAATCTTCTGCCACTAAACACATTTTTTTGAAGCGTTTTTTTATTGCGCTTAATAATAGATTGCCAGGTGCAACCCGCCATTTTCCATTGATTGCAGTGTCTTCAGAAGCAGGGATTTCCCATGCTGCTTCCAAGCCTCTAAAATGGTCAATACGCACCATATCAAACATGCTATTTTGCGTGTGCATACGGGCTAGCCACCATTTAAAATCTTCTTTTTTCATAGCACGCCAGTTGTAATGCGGATTGCCCCATCGCTGACCTGTGCTAGAAAAGTAATCAGGCGGCACACCTGCTACAACTGTCATATTGCAGTTTTTATCGAGTTTAAATAAATCAGGGTTCGCCCACACATCAGCACTATCAAATGCCACGAAAATCGGGATATCGCCAAACATGGCGATATGATGTTGATTTGCATACGCTTTTAAAGCGCACCATTGCTTAAAGAAAATAAACTGAGTGAATTTAATCACGCCAATCGCGAGTGCATACTGCTTTTTGGCAATACTAAGCGTTTTTGAGTCACGCTTTTTGTAGACAATAGGCCAGCTATTCCAGCTGGCTTGATTAAATTGCTGTCTTAACACTAAAAACAAGGCAAAATCACTTAACCAATGACTATGCTTTCTGCAAAATTTTAGATACGCGATGTAATCAGGCGAATCTTGCTGTTTTGAAATCACACAAAAAGCTTTTTCAAATACCTTTTGGTGCTGGGCTAATGTTGGCTCTGCATTATATGCCTGCAAATCTGCCGCATTAATGTAACCCGACTCAAGCAACTCTTGTAAATCAATAAACGCGGGATTTCCTGCATGCGCACTTAAACACTGATAAGGCGAACCATCGTTGTGTGGCATATTGAGCGGCAATGTTTGCCAAACACTAGCACCAGCCGCACTTAAAAAATCAACAAAACGTTTTGCCTGCGCACCCATATTGCCTTCTGGCAAAGAGCTAATATGTAATAAAACACCTGCTTTACGTTGTTGTGATTTTTTCATCTTGTTTCTTTGTTATTGGTCGCGCTTTAACAGTTTTATGCTTTCAATAATGATTAGGTTTTAATAGTGAATGCATGATGCAGTGTTCTATCCACTAACATTCAATTTAAAAATTCTGCTTAAAAAATTGGTTAAGTCACTTTTATTCTTGGCCTCGGCGCATTGTTCCGCTATTTGAATCATTAGCGGCTTTGCTATCACCCATACTAATTGACGCATTTAAATGCTCAGGAATAGGTAATTTTAATAACCGATACAAGTTCATTAAATTGCGGCGATACAATTGGTCAAAGCTGCTCACGCTCATCGCTGCGTTGTAATCACCTAGCCACCAAAACCAATCTGAGCCCTCACAAACAGATAGTTGATTTTCTGCTTTGTGTCTTTCATCTGCACTTAACTTGCCAGATTTAAGCACTTTGTCGTAAGCTTTTTTAGCTTCGCACAGCAAATCCCAGCCGTAGTTTTTGTCTACGCTGCCAATCCAAGTACTAAAGCTGCCATACACCCAGCTGCCTGCAGAGATTTCTGATAACGTACCGCAGTGTACTTTATATGGTGTTTTGCTTGGCGCTTCAATCATTTTCAATACTTCAGATTGCGTCACCATTTCAATATTGGGATGATTCGCTAGTGCTTCATAGAGCTCAGTCAAAAAATAATGGCCGTTATACGGATAATATTCCCACGCATTTTCACCATCTAAAATCACGCTAACAACAGGGTTTTCTTGGCGTTGATAAGTATTGTAAATGTGCTCTAAAGTTTGAATAAAGTCGTTAACTGCCTCGCTGCTGTGCAACTTAGAGTATTCAAAACCAATCTTGTCCGACAACCTGTCGTCTCTAAAAAAACAAGTAATCGAATCTTCACCATTGCTCACTTTATATGGCTTGTATAGGTAATCGTGACGGGACACTAAAGCTTTTTTAGGGTTTGATTTACGCAAACTATTTGCCAGCACACCCTCACCTGAGGCCGCCCATTGCACGCCTTGATTGGCCATTAACAATAAGCTCTCTTTAGATACCGCGCCTTCTGATGGCCACATGCCTTTAGGCTCCATACCAAAACGGCTTTTGTGCGATGCTGTGGCGTCTTTTAAATGGTCAATCGCGCGCGCCGCCCCACCTGGGTAATTCGCTGTTTTGGGCAAAATGGCATTGCTCATTGCATCGTGTGTTGTTTCAAAATCCAGCAATAAAGGCAATATTGGGTGGTAATGCGGTGTGCTGGATATCTCAATCTGACCAGTTTCTGCCAGTTTTCTGTAGCGTGGAATTAAATCGCCAATCAACTCGCCCACTAAATCATATAAAGCCATGCGGTCTTCGTTAGTGAACTTTTTACCTTTACTCATCAAATGTTGAACCAGCACATTGTTTTGGCGAACGCTTTCGCCCATCCATGCCAAATGGTACCAGACCAATAAATCGGCTAAATATTGGCCTGATAAATAGATTAAGTCATCGCGACCATCTTCTGTTAAAAACTCATACATCTTGTAAAGCCGCTCATAATCAGGAAACGGCTTAAGCATTTTTTCGTGATAGCTTTTAAAGCAACTATCTTTAATTAATCGGCGCTCTTCTGGCGTAATCACCCATAAATCGTTGGTGCTGAGTAATTTTAAAATAGGGTCTTTAACGCGACCTGTCTTAAACTGCTCCGCGTAGTCTTCTAGCTGATCTAGCAAAATAGGTACAAAGTTAAAGCTGACTTTGGCCTTTGGATTCATTTCCAAATGGTAAGCCATATCAGAATAATCTTTAATTGCGTGCAAATAAGTCCAAGGCAGCACGTATTCGCCTGAGATGGAGTCGCGATAATCTGGCTGGTGCATATGCCAGTAGAGCGAAATAAGTAATTTAGGTTGATTTATCATTTAAAACTTTATCTTTAATAATTTAAAAAATTTACAGTTTCAGTAGCATTTGCTTAGTGACTAATACGGTACCTTTTTCAGACACATAAAACCGTTTTTTGTCTGCTTTTAAGTCAAAGCCAATTTCAATACCCTCTGGAATCTCTACGCCTTTGTCAACAACCACATTTTTCAATTTGGCATGGCGATTTACCACTACACTTGGCAATAATACTGCGCCCTCAATCTCGCAATAACTGTGTACGCGCACATTTGAGAATAAAACCGAGCTTGTTACGCATGAGCCGCTAATTAAACAACCGCCTGATACTATCGAGTCAGTCGCTTTGCCAGTTCTGCCCTCATCGTTAAATACAAATTTAGCGGGTGGCACTTGTTCTTGGTGCGTCCAAATCGGCCAAATACTGTCATACATATTTAATTCGGGTGTTACACGGGTTAATTCCATATTGGCTTCCCAGTAAGCATCTACCGTACCTACATCGCGCCAGTAGTAAAAACCATTTTTAGCGCCTACGCAGCTTTCTGTAAATCGGTGCGCAAAAACCCGTGCGCGTGAAATCAGGTAAGGAATAATGTCGCCACCAAAATCTTTGGTAGAGTTTGGATCCGCCGCATCTCTGGCTAATTGCTCATACAGAAATTGTGCGTTAAAAATGTAAATGCCCATGCTGGCTAAAGCTTGTGTTTTATCGCCCGGCATATGTTTAGGGTTAGCTGGTTTTTCGGCAAATTCAATAATGCGGTCTTCGTCATCCACGGCCATCACACCAAAGCCTTTGGCTCCTTCTAAAGGCACGTTTAAACAAGCAATCGTCATATCAGCATTATTTTTAGCATGGGTTGCCAGCATCTGGCCATAATCCATTTTATAAATATGATCACCCGCTAAAATCACCACATATTGCGCGTTACTGGATTGCAAAATATCGACGTTTTGGTGTACTGCATCGGCGGTACCTTTGTACCATTCTTCATTATTATTTTGCTGAGATGCAGGCAGTAGCTCAATATACTCATCAAACTCACCGTTTAAAAAGCTCCAGACGCGCTGAATATGGCGAATTAAACTATGCGATTTATATTGCGTGATCACACCCACACGGCGAATACCAGAGTTAATGCAATTAGATAATGGAAAATCGATAATGCGGAATTTTCCGCCAAATGGCACTGCAGGTTTTGCGCGTCTATCGGTTAAATCTTTTAAACGGCTACCACGTCCGCCCGCCAAAATTAGCGCAACCGTATTTTTAGTCATTGTGCTAATAAATCGTGAATTATTCGTATCTTGTGCCATGGTTGCCCTCCTCGAACTTAGTCAATAAAGAATAAACATTACTGTCTTGCAGGCTAGATTAGCCATGTTGGGCAAATAACATTAATTTAATAATTATTTAATATGTTAAAAAGATACAAAATAATTATAATTTGATTATAGGCTTAGATAAGGGTTATAATCCAGTCTAATTCAACCGATTTTAAAGAAATTATATCGTGGCCAGCACATCTCAAAACCAACTTCATTTGATACTTGATGCAAAACATCACGACGCATTTGCTTATTTAGGATTGCATAAAGAAGGCACGGAATTTGTTTTTCGTGCTTTTTTGCCATATGCCGAAAAAGTCAGCTTAAAAGTCAAGACAAAATGGGTTGATTGCGAGCGTGTAAACGCTGCTGGTTTATATGAATGGCGTGGAAAAACAGCGCCTGCCTCACCTTGTATGATTCAAATCGAATCGAATGGGCATGTGCAGGAAACCGTTGATACTTATAGTTTCAATCCAATATTAACCGATAACGAACTGTATTTATTCGGTGAAGGCTCGCTTAATCAATCTTACAACACATTTGGCGCGCGCATTGTAGAACATCAAGGTGTGACTGGCGTGCGCTTTGCAGTGTGGGCGCCTAATGCAGAGCGTGTTAGTGTTGTTGGCAACTTTAATCAATGGGATGGGCGCATTAATCCGATGCGCGTGCGCGGCAGCACTGGCGTGTGGGAATTATTTATTCCTAATCTGGCTGCAGAAACTTTATATAAATTTGAAATCCGCAATCGCCAATCGCATGCAATACTCACCAAAACAGACCCTTTTGCACGCGAATTTGAAGCGCGCCCTGGCACTGCCGCTAAAATATCAGCCAACAGCAACTACAAATGGCAGGATAGCGCTTGGTTAAATCATCGTGCAAAAAGCGATTGGTTACACGCCCCTTTTAATTGCTATGAAGTGCATGTTGGCTCATGGCGACGCAAAAATGGCAATCTGCCTTTAACTTATCGCGAATTGGCAGCTGAATTAGTGCCCTATGCAGCTGATATGGGTTACACGCATATCGAATTACTTCCAATTACCGAACATCCTTTGAATGAATCTTGGGGCTATCAAACCACTGGCTATTTTGGCGTCACTAATCGCTTTGGTTCGCCTGACGATTTGAAATTTTTAATCGACGCATGTCATCAAGCTAATATTGGCGTTATTTTAGATTGGGTGCCAGGTCACTTTCCTAAAGATGACTGGGCGCTAGCGCGCTTTGACGGTACGGCGCTTTACGAACACGAAGACCCGCGCATCGGTGAGCACCAAGACTGGGGCACGTTGATTTTTAACTATGGCCGCAATGAAGTGCGCAACTTTTTAATTGCCAGCGCTTATTTTTGGTTAAAAGAATTCCATATTGATGGCTTACGCGTGGATGCAGTGGCTTCTATGTTGTATTTGGATTATTCGCGCAAAGCAGGTGAATGGCTGCCGAATAAGTTTGGCGGACGCGAAAATCTAGAGGCGATTGATTTCTTAAAACAACTCAATACTATCGTGCATCAAGATTTCCCAGGTGCGCTGACGATTGCAGAAGAATCCACTGCTTGGCCTGCCGTATCGCGCCCTATTTACTTAGGCGGCTTGGGTTTTAGCATGAAGTGGAATATGGGCTGGATGAATGACACACTCAGCTACATTGAAAACGAGCCAGTACATCGTAAATATCATCACAGCATGCTTACCTTTGGCCAACTGTACGCTTACAGCGAAAACTTTGTATTACCGTTTTCGCATGATGAAGTAGTACACGGTAAGGGCTCTTTAATTGGCAAAATGCCGGGTGATTCATGGCAAAAATTTGCTAATTTGCGCTTATTAATGACGTTGCAAATGACTAGCCCAGGCAAAAAACTCAACTTTATGGGCAATGAAATTGCGCAAGGTATTGAATGGAATGTAAACGCGAGTTTGGATTGGCACTTACTTGAGTACGAAGCGCATATTGGCATTCAGCGCACTGCCCGCGATTTGAATATGCATTATTTGCATTTAAATTGCTTACATAATCTTGATTTTGAAGTGCAAGGCTTTGATTGGATAGATTGCCACGATTCTGACCAATCAATTATTAGCTTTGTGAGACGCGGCCTAGATAATTCTTTTGCTATAATAGTACTGAATTTTACGCCTGTGTTACGTCAAAATTACCGTATTGGCGTGCCAAAAGCAGGCCAATATGCCGAAATATTTAATAGCGATGCTGGATATTATGGTGGTGGGAATCAAGGCAATGGCGCTGGTTTGCAAACAGAAAATATTGCTTGGATGCACCATCAGCAATCACTGTTAATTACATTGCCGCCATTGGCTGGATTAATTATCACACATAAAACTTAACACAAAAAATGACCAATTTATTTAATAAATAACATTAAATATATAGAATAACTTACTGTTTTAAATAATAAATGACAACTATTACTCAATTCCCCACTTGGCAAAAATTGTGTGCGCATCAAAAAGCAGTCGCACCATTACACATGCGTGATTTGTTCGCTTCAGATGCAAAACGCTTTGAACATTACAGCTTAAAATTTGCCGATATATTATTCGATTACTCCAAACATCGCATCACCAATGAAACATTGCCTTTGTTGTTTCAATTAGCGCGCGAAGCGAAAATTGAGCATTGGCGCGATGCCATGTTTAGCGGTGAAAAAATCAACATCACCGAAAATCGTGCTGTGTTGCACACTGCCCTGCGCAATCGCAGCAATACGCCTGTCATGGTAGATGGCAAAGATGTGATGCCAGACATTAACGCAGTGCTTGCGCAAATGCGGGAATTTTCAGAAAAAGTACGCAACGGTACTTGGCTAGGATTTACCGGCAAACGCATTACCGATATTGTGAATATCGGCATTGGCGGTTCTGATTTAGGCCCTGTCATGGTTTGCGATGCGTTAAAACCTTACGCCAGCCCAGCACTTAACATTCATTTTGTATCCAATATTGATGGTGCGCATTTGATGCGCGCGCTGGAAAAATGTAATCCAGAAACCACGCTTTTTATTGTGGCTTCTAAAACGTTTACTACGCAAGAAACTATGACCAATGCAACTTCTGCGCGCACTTGGTTTTTGGAATCTGCCAAAGATAATAATCATGTAGCAAAACATTTTGTGGCCTTATCCACCAACGCAAAAGCGGTAAAAGAATTCGGTATTGATACCGCCAATATGTTTGCGTTTTGGGATTGGGTCGGCGGCCGCTATTCATTGTGGTCTGCCATCGGTTTAAGCATTGCCTTGTATGTTGGCATGGATAATTTTGAAGCGCTACTAGATGGTGCACATGAAATGGACAAACATTTCAAAACCGCACCTTTAGAGCAAAATATGCCGGTGATTTTGGCATTAATCGGCGTTTGGTATAACAACTTTTTCCATGTTGATACCAATGCGATTTTGCCTTATGACCAAGGTTTAGCCCGCTTTCCAGCGTACATGCAACAAGCTGATATGGAAAGCAACGGCAAATTTATCTGCCGCGATGGCACTCGCGTGCAATACAAAACAGGCCCTGTAATTTGGGGCGAAGCTGGCACTAATGGCCAACATGCGTTTTACCAACTCATCCATCAAGGCACGCAAATTGTGCCAGCTGATTTTTTAATGCCAGTGCATAGTCATTATGCAATCGGCAAACACGGCTACGCGCATCACAAAATCTTATTGGCTAATTTCTTGGCGCAAACTCAATCGTTAATGCTGGGCAAAACCAAAGAAGAAGCGCGCGCTGAGCTAGAAAAACAAGGCTTAAGCGGTGACGAACTAGAAAAATTATTGCCGCACAAAGTATTTGAAGGCAACCGCCCTACTACGTCCATTTTATTCGATAAGTTAACGCCAAATACCTTAGGAAAATTAATCGCGCTGTACGAACACAAAATATTCGTGCAAGGCATTTTGTGGGACATCAACAGTTACGACCAATGGGGCGTGGAATACGGCAAACAAATCGCACAACAGATTTTGCCGCAACTAACCAGCGAAGGTAAAGTGACGAATTACGATAGCTCGACAAATGGGTTGATAAATCATACTAAAGCGTTAAAGTAGTTTAATGGGCTATTGAATTACGGGTAATAAAAGGTGTATTAAAAATTAGCTTATGATTGATTTACTTGCTTTTTAATAAAATTGACAACATACCCAATTAAAAAGATTAAGTTCTTATTTGAAGTCTAGTTTACCTAAGAAGCACAAGTAGAAATTGGTGAAATCTTGAAAAAGCTAATAATTTACGCACTGCTCGCATTTGTGAGCTGGAATTACTACCAAAAAAATATCGCTACAACCAATGCAGATATATCACCAAAGCCAAGCACATTTCAGGCTCCCGCAACTGCATTGCAGCAACCAGCAAATAATTTCTCATGTGATGGCAGGCAGCACTGTAGCCAAATGCGCTCAAGAGCAGAAGCTGAGTACTTCGTAAGGCATTGTCCGAACACTAAAATGGACGGAGATAATGACGGGGAGCCTTGCGAAAACGACTCCCGGTTTTAGAGTGTCTCCGTGAAACACGTTTCTAAAAAGTAATTCAAGTTGTTCACTTCTCTCATCTGTGTCAGGCTTAATAAAGCGCATTAAACAAAAGTTAATGCCTATCTAATCTTCACACCTTTAACCATCGCATCTACACCAACCGCTTTCGCCATACTTGCACCTAAACGTTTCGCAAAACGGTCAGTAATGCTGTCTTGATAAGTGTAGTCAACGATTTCTTCTTGTTTAATCACTTCTCTCGCCACAAAATCTGCGCTACCTAGCGCGTCGGCAAGGCCGATTTTAATGCTTTGTTCGCCACTCCAAAATAAACCACTAAAGGTTTCATTGTCTTCAACCAAACGGCTACCACGACCTTGACGCACCACAGTTTTAAACTGTTCGTGTATTTGGTTTAACATGGTTTGTGCAAGTTGTTGATGCTTTGGGTTAAGCGGTGAAAACGGATCTAGCATGGCTTTGTTTTCGCCAGCCGTTAGCAAGCGGCGCTCAACGCCTACTTTCTGCATCACTTCAGTAAAGCCATATCCGTCCATTAATACGCCAATTGAGCCAACAATACTGGCTTTATCCACATAAATTTTATCGGCGGCGGCGGCGATGTAGTATCCACCAGAAGCGCAAATATCTTCAACTACCGCATACACAGGAATAGTTGGATGCAGTTTCTTTTGGCGTCTGATTTCATCAAAAATAATGCCTGATTGCACTGGACTGCCGCCTGGGCTGTTGATGCGTAAAATAATGCCTTTAGTGCCTTTACTTTCATAAGCATCGTTTAAGCTGCTAATGACAGAATCCGCATTCACATCGCCGCCCGCTTCTATCACGCCAGCAATTTCGATTAGCGCTGTATGCTCGCCAGTGCCTGCTTTTGTGCCGCCCAACCAACCCAGCGCCAAAAACAACACAATAAACAAATAAATAAACATGAGTACTTTAAAAAAGATATTCCAGCGTCTGGCCGCTTTTTGCTCTTGCAAGCCAGATAAAGCAAGCTTTTCAATGGTTTGTTGTTGCCAATTATTGTTTTCTGACATGTTTACGCTTTCTAAATGATGAATACTTAACCCAAAAAATTAACCCAAAATCTTGGTTGAGAAGTTTGGTCTTTAAATTATAAATATTTCTTAATTTGTTCTAAATGAATCGTAATTTCATTATTCTGTTCTGTAACGGGTATCGCTTGCAAGCGTTTCCCTTTGCACGGGCCCATCACGCAAAATCCGGTATCGGGCGCGTAATGCGCGCCATGCGTAGCGCAAATCAAATAATCTTTGCTGACCGTGAAAAACTCACCTTGGTTCCAATCGAGTTCAATCGGCACATGCGCGCATTTATTCACATAAGCGTGCGCCTTGCCGTGATAGCGCACCACAAAGCCAGTTGCCAACTCACCTAGTTGCGGCAAATCAAAGCGCAGTCCGCGTGATTTTTCTGCTAAATCGTCGCTATTTAAAATAATCGTGTTTTTTTGCATTTTTTGGCTGATTTTAAGGGTTAAGTAACCAGCTACTTAACCCATTAAATTGGTCGAATATTTTTAAAGGATTATAACCGACTAATTTATCTTGTGTTTGTGCGCCAAACGACACAGCAACCGACGCAACGCCTGCATTTTGCGCCATCTGCAAATCGTAGCTGGTGTCGCCAATCATCAACGTGCGCTCAGGCGTTGCAACCAGCAAATCCATTAATTCGTCTAACATTTGCGGATGCGGCTTAGAAAAACATTCATCCACCGTGCGTGTAGCGTGAAAATAATTGGTTAATCCGCAATGTTGCAAGGCTAAGTTTAAACCGCGCCGTCCTTTTCCAGTGGCGACCGCCAACTTATAACCACGCCGATTCAATTCAATAATCGTTTCTTTTGCACTATCAAATAACGGGATTTCGCTTTCGCCCGCATAATAATTAGTGGAATATTGCGCCGCCAATGCTTGCGCTTTTTCAGTTGGAATATCGCCATAAAGCGCATAAATCGACTCTTTTAAACCCAAGCCAATAATATTACTGGCGTCTTGCGGATCTAAAGTCGGCAAGCCAACTTGCTCGGCCGCTTTTACAATTGCATTCACAATCATACCGGTCGAATTGGCGAGCGTGCCGTCCCAATCCCACACAATTAAATCAAAGGCTTTGTTTTTATTTGGAGTAATTTCCGACATTATTATTAGGTTAACTTTCTAACTTATTCAAACTATTCATAAATTTTTGTAACTCTTGCGGTAAAGGCGCGATTAACTTGAGCTTATCGTCAGAGATAGGATGGCGCAAATTTGTTTCAGCGGAATGTAAAAACATGCGTTTTAAACCTTTTTTCTGCAACGCTTTATTATTGGCAAAATCGCCATATTTGTCATCGCCCACAATCGGAAAACCCAAATGCGCCAGCTGCACACGCAATTGATGCGTGCGGCCAGTAATCAGTTGCGCTTCTAATAATGTGAAGCCAGTAAACGCTTGTTTCAAATAAAATATCGTTTCCGAATGTTGCGCTTGATCGTATTTATCTTTGCTTTTATCGGTGACAACATTGACGCGTCGCTCGCCATTGGGCAACACGTACTTTTGCAAATCCATTGCAACGCGTTTCTTTTTTTCAGTCCATTCACCAGCAACCATCATTAAATAACGCTTATCCGTTTGATTATTGCGAATCATTTCATGCAACGCCACCAAGGCAGCGCGTTTTTTTGCCAGCATCAATACGCCAGAGGTTTCGCGGTCCAACCTGTGCACCAACTCTAAAAACTTGGCTTTTGGCCGTTCCATGCGCAACTGCTCAATTACACCGCGGCTAACGCCGCTGCCGCCATGGACGGCAAAACCGGCTGGTTTATCGATGATTAACAGCGCATCATCTTCAAAAATAATCGTACTTTCTAATACCGATTTTGCGGTCTGATTAGACTGCTGATTTTCTAATAATTCTTTGTCATTAGCGGCGATTCGAATCGGCGGTACGCGCACGATATCCCCGATTAACAACTTATAAGAAGCATCAATACGACCTTTATTCACCCGCACTTCGCCACTGCGTAAAATGCGATAGATATGACTTTTTGGCACGCCTTTTAGCACTTTTGCCAGAAAATTATCAATGCGTTGCCCTTCACTGGCTTCATCGATGGTGACATTCGCCGCAGCGTGTGCGCCTATTGGTTTTTCTGGCTGGTTTATTTGTTCAATTTGCATGTTAACTTTTGCTTAAAGCGCTGTTTACGCCTATACTATTGATGTTGTTGAATTTATTTGCTTAAAAGCATATCGACAAACACTTAATTATTAATTGACTCGCAAAACGAAACAATTGATGACAAAAATATTTGGCTAATACCGCTCGCCATATTTAAGTAGCGATAAAACAATTGCGCTCTAGCCGCCGCAGACAAATAAATATAACGCGACTAAAGTTACTGAAGACCGAATTTTAACGAATTTATGCCTAACTATATAGAAATATTAGGCATTAATTTTAATATCATCCATTTTAAGATGATGAGATATTGCTCAATCAATCAAAAAAACGTAATCAAGTGGTATATATCACTACAAATGGTTGCAATTAACTAAAACGCGATAAGCGTCCGATTGATTTTAAGCAGCCCAGACGCTGCACCAATGCTCATGCATGCTTGAATTAAGCGCAACCTCAAAGCGCCTTGATATTCTTTTAATATTCATCAGTCACTTTATTCAAAGTAAATTTAATCATATTTAATCGTTAAGTATTGTTAACGAGCGAATGTCTGCCTTGCTCTGAGCGCGGGAGCAATCAATGAAACGCATGTTATTTAATGCAACGCAATCGGAAGAGTTACGCGTTGCAATCGTAGACGGGCAAAAACTCGTCGATTTAGATATCGAACACGCTGGTAAAGAACAACGTAAAAGTAATATTTACAAAGGCGTTATCACCCGTGTAGAACCATCCCTAGAAGCCGCTTTTGTCGATTACGGCATGGAGCGTCATGGCTTTTTACCTTTTAAAGAAATCTCACGCAGTTACTATTCTGAAAAAGCAGATAGCGGCAAAGCACGCATTCAAGATTTGATTAAAGAAGGCTTGGAATTAATCGTTCAAGTCGATAAAGATGAACGCGGCAATAAATGCGCTGCTTTAACCACTTACATTTCTTTGGCTGGCCGTTATTTGGTTTTAATGCCAAACAACCCACGTGGCGGTGGTGTTTCGCGTCGTATTGAAGGCGAAGATCGCAACGAATTACGTGATGTGATGGCGCAATTAGAAGTGCCGAAAAACATGAGTATTATTGCGCGTACCGCTGGTATTGGCCGCAACGCAGAAGAATTGCAATGGGATTTAAATTACTTAACCCAATTATGGACAGCAGTTGAAGAAGCATCGCATATTCAACCTGGCGCGTTTTTAATCTATCAAAAAGGCAGTTTGGTGATTCGCGCGATTCGCGATTACTTTAGTGCAGATATCGGTGAGATTTTAATCGATACGCCAGATGTACACGAACAAGCCGTACAATTTATGAACCATGTGATGCCAGGCAATGTGGCGCGTGTTAAGTTGTATCAAGACGAAATCCCACTATTTTCACGCTTTCAAATTGAACATCAAATTGAATCGGCCTTTTCACGTGAAGTGCGTTTACCTTCAGGCGGCGCCATTGTGATTGACCATACTGAAGCGCTTGTTTCTGTAGACGTTAACTCTGGCCGCTCAATTAAAGGTGCCGATATTGAACAAACGGCATTCAATACCAACTTAGAGGCAGCAGAAGAAGTTGCGCGCCAATTGCGATTGCGTGACCTTGGCGGTTTGGTGGTAATCGACTTTATCGATATGGAAAGCCAACGCAATCAACGCGAAGTGGAAAACACATTGCGTGATGCTTTGCATGCAGACCGTGCGCGCGTTCAAACGGGCAAAATTTCACGCTTTGGCTTATTAGAGCTTTCACGTCAACGTTTACGTCCGAGCTTAGGTGAAACTAACCACGCAGCTTGCCCACGTTGTAGCGGTACTGGCCATATTCGTGGTATTGAATCAACAGCTTTACACATTTTGCGCATCACGCAAGAAGAAGCGATGAAAGACAATAGCGCGATTATTCAAGTGCAATTGCCAGTTGAAGCGGCGACATTCTTGCTAAACGAAAAACGCGCAGATATTCATAAAATCGAACAACGTATGGGTGTTGAAGTGGTGTTGATTCCAAATGTACATATGGAAACGCCTAATTACAGCATCACACGCATTAAATCAGATGATGTGAATGAAGAAACGTCACAAGCTAGCTACAAAATGGTTGAAATGCCAGCAGAAACCGCTTATGTGCGCAATATGACCGAAGAAGCCAAACCAAAAGCGCCAGAAGCATTAGTAAAAGGTATTAAAACAGCGACTTCTGCACCTTTGGTAGAACAAAAAGCAGAAGCTACTGCACCAATACCAGTAGCTAAAATATCACTATTAGGCCGAATCAAAAAATGGTTTGGTGGAAAAACGGAAGCTGAAGTTGTAGAAAAAGCAGCCGATAACACAACGCGTGATAATGGTCGCAACAATAATGATCGCAACCGCAATAATAATCGCGATCGCGACCGCAACCGCAATCGAGACCGTAACGCGAATAATCGTGACCGTAATAACGTTAACAATGACAAACCGCAGCAACAGCAAGCGAAGCCGCAACAGGCAAGGCCAGAGCGTCAAGAGCGTCCACAACGTCAAGACAGAGTTGACAACAGAAATGCTGAGACTAAAAACGAAGTGCGTGCAGAGATGATTGAGAAAGTTGAATCAGCAACTGTGGCAACTGGTTTAACAAACACGGTTGCTGTAGATACTAATCAGCCGCCACGCCAAGAACGTAGTGGTCGCCGTAGCCGTGGTGGTCGTAATCGTAATAAAAACCGTGATGCAAACCGTGAAGATAACCGCGAGCCACGCGACCCAAATTCGGCTACACTCGCATTTGTGCCTAACGATGTGGTTGTGGATACAACGCCGATTGTGGTTCAGATAGAAGCGGTTGCACCAAGCGTTTCTGTAAATGAAACACAAGCAGCGGCTGTAAAAGAAGCGCCAGCTAAAGCAGAAAAACCGCAAAAGCCAGCCAAAGCTAAAGCAGCAAAACCGATTGCTATCGATGCGAATATAGAAGTGGTATCCACGAAAAAAGTATCGACTGAAAATACGACTGTGGCAACAGAAGCTGAAAAGCCAGCTAAACCAAAAGCAGCAAAAAAACCAGCGCGTAAACCTGCTAAAGCAGCAGATTCAGATGCTAATTTAAGTGATAGTGTTTTACAGCTAGTCGAAACGAAAGGTGATGCAAAAGCTGTAACGCCAGCGGCTGAACCAACAAAATCAAAAGCGCCACGCAGAGCGCCTAATTGGAAAAAAGATGCAGAGTCGAAAAATGATGAAGCGCCGTTGGTGATGGTGGAAACACAGAAATAATCAATCGTTGATGCATTAAATTAAAAAGCTCAGCTTAATGACTGGGCTTTTTTACATTTTAAAAATTAACTTTTAAAATGTTGTACCAAGATAAAGCCGATAGCAGTCATCAGCAAACTGCCAACAACATGGCTGGCAATATGCCCGAATGCCCATGCATATTGTTGTTTGTGCAAAAAATTAAAGGCTTCTGCCGAAAAGGCTGAGAAAGTGGTTAACCCGCCTAAAAAGCCTGTCATCACAAATAAACGTAACTCATTATGATGCGGCGTGGCTATAAAATATGCCAATGCCATACCCATTAATAAGCCGCCGCTTAAATTGGCGATTAAAGTACCCATTGGTAACATGCTAGCGTTTAGGGCAACACCTAAGCCCCAACGTGCCCAAGCCCCTAAAGCCGCGCCACCACCTACTGCCAGCCATTGTATTGCTACGAATTTTCCTACCACCATATTTTTCTTTCAACTTAAAAATAATCGACTTAACCACTATAATAGGCAATATATCCATTTATTTGAAGAGAATATTTTGCGTGTTTTATTTGCTACCTCTGAAGCTTACCCTTTAATTAAAACTGGTGGTCTTGCTGATGTTAGCGGTGCGTTACCCAAAGCGATTAGCCAATTAAATAACTTTGAAGGTGACATTAAGCTAATCATGCCTGGTTACAGCGCAGTATTAGCCAAGCTCCAAAATATTGTATCGATTGCTGATATTAATGTGTTGGGTGAAGCTTGCTCAATTTTAATTGGCAAAATGCCAGATACCAACTTAGACGTGCTTGTGGTTAAAAATGCGGCACTCTACGAGCGCGCAGGCGGCCCCTACTCTGACGAAAATGGCAAAGATTGGTTAGACAATGCCTTGCGTTTTGGTGTGCTATCGCGTGTGGCCAGTTTGCTGTGCAGTGCAAACAGCCCATTACCTGATTGGCAGCCAGACTTGATTCAATGCAATGATTGGCAAACGGGTCTAACGCCTGCTTATATGAAGCTAGTGGATAACTCCTCAACGAAATCTATTTTCAGCATTCACAATTTAGCGTTTCAAGGTAATTTTCATGCCAATTGGCTGACTAGGCTTGAGCTACCGGCTGCCCATTTTCAAATCAATGGCTTTGAGTATTTTCAACAAATCTCATTCTTAAAAGCGGGGCTTTTTTATGCAGATCAATTAAGCACAGTAAGCCCAACTTATGCAGAAGAGATTCAAACAGAAAACTTTGGGTTTGGCTTCCAAGGGCTTTTGCAGGCACGCAGCGACGACTTAACAGGTATTTTAAACGGCATTGATACGCAGGAATGGAACCCAGAAACTGATGTGCATTTACCTAAAAACTACAGCAATCAACGTATTACTGGTAAATCCACTGTCAAAAAAATGCTACAACAACAACTTGGGCTTCAAATTGATGCAAACGCCCCTTTATTGGGCATTGTTAGTCGATTAACTCATCAAAAAGGGCTGGATTTACTGCCATCCATCATGCCGCAACTTGTTAATCAAGGTTGCCAGTTTGTTATTTTAGGTAGTGGCGATAAAGTATTAGAAGCGAGCTTTACTGATTTAGCAGAACGCTTTCCCAACCAAGTCAGTATGAATATCGGCTATCACGAACATCTTTCGCACAATATCATGGCAGGCTCAGATGTGTTTATTATGCCCTCACGTTTCGAGCCTTGTGGTTTGAACCAGCTATATGGGTTGGCTTACGGAACACCGCCAATTGTCACGGCTACAGGGGGATTGGCTGATTCGGTAATCGATACAAATGACACCACTTTTAAGCATAATACCGCGACTGGATTTGTGTTAAAAACAGTCAGTTCTGCGTCACTTTTGGTCACCATTCAACGTGCATTAGAAATTTGGAAAAGCAAAACCGACTGGCGAAAAATTCAAAAGAACGGAATGAATCGTGAAGTAAGCTGGGCGTTTAGCGCACAGTTTTATCTGGATCTGTATGAAAAAACCTTATTAACAGAGTAGGAAGAAAAGTTGGCACAGCTAATGCTTATATGTAATTAAGCTTCTCCAAAGCTAACTTCTCCTCCCTAGGGGTGTAACTTAACCGTTATACCCCCTTTTTTTGCCTTAAATTTATGGTTAAGTTTAGGCCGTTTTACTTCACTATAAAATGCTCACGATAATATTTAAGCTCATCAATTGATTCATAAATGTCTGCCAACGCTTCATGCTTGCTGGCTTTTTTAAAACCTGAGTGAATAGTTGGTTTCCAGCGACGTGCTAATTCTTTGAATACGCTTACATCTAAATTACGGTAATGAAAAAAGCTTTCTAAATCAGGCATATAGCGCGCCATAAAGCGCCTATCTTGGCAAATGGAATTGCCGCACATGGGCGATTTACCTGCTGGCACATATTGTTTTAAAAACGCAACCATCTGCTGAGTTGCCGCTTGCTCATCTAAAGTAGACGCCTTAACTTTTTCAATCAAGCCACTGCGGCCATGTGTACCTTTATTCCAAGCATCCATGCCGTCTAATACCGCATCTGACTGATGAATGACAAACACGGGCGACTCACCTAATACATTTAAATCGGCATCGGTTACCACGGCGGCAAGTTCTAAAATACGGTCGCTGTCAGGCAACAGCCCACTCATTTCCATGTCTAACCAAATTAAGTTGTCGTTTGATTTTAAATTGTCTGTATTGCTGCTTAAAGAGGTCATCATGATTTCCATTAAATACGATTAAAATGTTTGAATTGTTACACTATTTTTGCACTTAAGTTGAACGTATAAGGCTCAAATGCTTCACAATATCATTATATTTAACTTTTCAGGTTTTTAGCGATTAAGTCCATATGGCATCTACACTTACTTTCATATTCGTATTCCTACTCATCAGCACAACGGCCATCCGCATTTGGTTGGGCTCGCGTCATATTAAGCATGTACAAGCACATCGCGGTGCAGTACCAACGGCTTTTGCAGGCAATATTAGCTTAGAAGCGCATCAGAAGGCAGCTGATTATTCTGCCGCTAAAACTAACGTAGCTTTGATAGAAGCAACTGCTCAAGCTTCATTGTTAGCAATATTAACCATAGGCGGCGGCTTGCAGTTGATTGATAACACTTGGTTTAACTTGTTACCAGGCCACGAAATTATTCGCGGTGCATTGGTGATTTGCACAGCCATGCTGGTCAGTAGCTTGATTGATATCCCTTTTGATTATTACAAAACATTTACCATTGATGAGCGTTTTGGCTTTAATAAAATGACGCCATCTATGTTTGTGAGTGATTTACTGAAACACAGCCTGGTTGGCTTGGCATTAGGTGCGCCTATTTTGTTTGCCGCATTATGGTTAATGCAAGGCGCAGGTGAATATTGGTGGTTTTATTTATGGGTGGTTTGGAGTGTATTTAATATTGTCATGCTAGCGGTCTACCCTACTTTTATTGCGCCTTTGTTTAATAAATTCACCCCATTGGCGGATGAAACACTAAAGACAAGAATTGAAGCATTACTCATAAAATGTGGCTTTAAATCGCAAGGTTTGTTTGTGATGGATGGTTCTACACGGTCTGGTCATGGCAATGCCTACTTTACAGGCTTTGGCAGTAGTAAGCGTGTGGTGTTTTTTGATACTTTATTGAGCCGTTTAAATACAGAAGAAATTGAAGCCGTGCTGGCGCATGAACTTGGTCATTTTAAACATCATCATGTGATTAAGCGTATTGCGATGTTGTTTTTTATGAGCTTTATCGGCTTAGCTTTATTGGGCTGGTTGATGAATCAGGCTTGGTTCTACAATGGCTTGGGCGTTACTGAAATAAGCAATCATATGGCTTTATTGCTATTTTTGTTAGTATCACCTGTATTCTTATTTTTATTGCGCCCATTAATGGCCAGCTATTCGCGCAAAAATGAGTTTGAAGCGGATGATTACGCAGCAAAACATGCTGATGCAAATCGCTTGGTTGAAGCCTTGGTTAAACTATATCGAGATAATGCATCCACTTTGACGCCAGATCCTTTGCACTCTGCGTTTTACGATTCTCACCCACCTGCCAGCATTCGTATTTCAAAATTAGCGGCGTATACTGGTTAACTGTTACCGATTAACCCGTGTGAAAGATAATTCAAGATGTTAAAACAATTTATATTTTTATTATTTCTGTGCTGTAGTTTGAATCTTCAGGCGAACGAATTTTTCTCAAAAGCCGACATCAACGCTGGCAAAGCGCTTGCGAATCAACATTGTGTTAGCTGTCATGCCAGCAGTTATGGCGGTGATGGCTCCGAAATTTATACGCGAGAATTTGCTAAAGTGAAATCATCCAAAGGCTTACTTACTCAAGTGCGCAACTGCAACACGATGATTGGTTTAAAATGGTTTGAAGACGAAGAATTAAACGTTGCTGCCTATTTAAATCAAAATTACTACAAGTTTGATCACTAAACTTAACACTATTTTACTCTTGAAAATGCATCATTAATGCCGCAGGGTTTAGTTGTTGCCTCTTACGGCAAGCGCTACGACATTGAGCTTGCCGATAAAACACGCATTAGTTGCGTTACGCGGGGCAAGAAAAATGATTTAGCCTGTGGTGATATTGTCAATATCAAACTCACCGATAAGGCCGAAGGTGTTGTGGAATCTAGTCTGCCGCGCACTAGCCTACTCTACCGCAGCAATGCAATTAAAAGCAAAATCTTAGCTTCTAACGTCACTCAAATTGTCATCGTATTGGCCACGCAACCGAGTTTTTATGAGGCGTTATTAAACCGTTGTTTAATCGCGGCAGAAGCGGCTAATATTGCGCCATTAATTGTGTTGAATAAATGCGACTTAACCGATATTGAAAACGCAAAATCTAAACTACAACTGTATGCAGATTTAGGCTACCAAGTAGTGCATTTATCCGCCAAGCAAGATATTCAAAGCATCCAACAATATCTAGCCAATCATCAAAGTGTTTTAGTTGGGCAATCTGGAATGGGTAAATCTACTATAATCAATGCTTTATTGCCCAATATTAATGTACGAACTCAAGAAATTAGCACAGTTTTAGATAGCGGCAAACACACCACTACCGCCACGCATTTATATCATTTGGATAGTTTTGGTTTTACAAAAGCTAGTAGCTTAATTGATTCGCCAGGCCTGCAAGAGTTTGGTTTGAATCATCTATCTAACGAGCAGGTTGAATTAGCGTTTAAAGAATTCAGGCCTTATTTAGGAAATTGCCGATTCAATAACTGCAAGCACTCGCATGAGCCTGATTGTGCGGTACTTAACGCTGTAAAAGCTGGCAAAATATCATCCGTGCGTTTAGATTTTTATCAGCAACTTGCGCGTGAGTTGTCTTTGCAATCGTGATATTTGCACGATTGTTGCGTCTAATACTAACCCTAATTATTTCAATCAGTTAATCACAAAACTATTGCAGTTAGTAAGGAAACTATTGATTTGCGCGTTATCATTTATTGTGGTTTGATGTATTATCACAACACGGTTAAAAACATAGAAATAACAAAATTAAGTCAATTAAATCACCTAAGTCAACCAACTGATTTAGATTTAAAAGTTTAAATAATGATTGATTTGAAAAAAGAGAAAGTGGAGATAGCAAGGCTTGCGCTGGGCATGTATATTGCCGAGCTAGACAGGCCTTGGATTGGCACGCCATTTATGTTGCAAGGCTTTTTGCTTGAAGACCAATCAGATTTCGACACTTTAAGCTCACTTTGCACTTTTGTGTATGTAGACCGCACAAAATCAGCTGGCGACCAGTTTATTTCGGCTGCAAAACAAAATCATGCCATTAAACGCGAAGGCTCACTCGTTAAGCTAAAAAATCCTAGCATAAAAAAAGCAACTGCTCAGACTTCTAATAGCCAAACAAACAATCAACAGCAAACCAGCAATGTATCTTTTTTTGATATTTTAACTGGGCTTAAAAATCAGTCACAAAAAAATACTGCTTCATCTAATCAAGACGGTACGATTTACAACCTGAGTTATGGCGGCAATGCAGCAACTCAAGAGTCAGCTTCATCTCAATCAAATGTTGCCTTAGCAACTGATAAATCCCTCACTAAACAGTTGGTAAATGATGTTGGTGGATTTATCGGCGGCTTATTCAAGCGTGACAAATTAAAAAATTCAGCTCAAACCACCAATCATAAAACCAAACAAGCTGTGGCCGATGATGCTTACAACGTGACGATTTTTGAGGAAGAGCCGCCTGTTGAAAATGAAATTGCCATTATCGTGCCGGTATATGAGCAATCTCAAATTGCGACACGCGATATTTTTGAATCAATCGCCAATGAACAACATTTAGATTTAACTGCTGTGAGTGAAATCTTAGACAGCATGGTAGAAAGTATCGGGCGCACGCCAGATGCATTGCTATGGCTGGCTAAACTCAAAAAAACCGATGACTACTCATACAATCATGCCCTGAACGTATCGATTACATTGATGGCATTTGGTAATTTTTTGGCTTTATCTAAAAAGCAAATCAAAGAGCTGGGCTTGGCGGGATTGTTGCAAGATGTAGGCAAAGTGAAAATATCGTCTGATATTTTGCTCAAAGCCAGCAAGTTAACGCGCGAAGAGTTTGAACATGCCAAAAAACATGTGGATGAGAGCCTTAAAATTTTAGAAAATACGCCAAATATCCCAAATACCGCTATTTTTCTGGTCGCACAGCATCATGAGCGTATTGATGGCAGCGGCTATCCGTATCAGCTCAAAGATAGTCAAATTGGGCTAATGTCGCAGGCGGCTGGATTGATTGATACCTACTGTGCGATTACTACGCATAAAAGTTATGCAAAAGGTGTTTACCATCAACAGGCATTAGATGAAATTCATCAATTAAGCGGCATAAAATTCAGCTCCGAATTGGTCGACCAACTCATACAATTTATGGGCATGTACCCTGTTAGCTCTTTAGTTGAGCTTAACACAGGTGAAGTAGCTGTGGTTATTCAGCAAAATCAGGTAAGACGATTACTGCCCCGTCTGATGCTATTACTTGATCCAGATAAAGTGCGCTACAGTGCGCCTGTTATACTGAATCTACTTAACAGCCCGAACACTGCATCCGGTGAACCCTATAAAATCATACGCAGTTTAGCGCCCGATAGCTATGGGCTTAATCCTAATGATTTTTATCTATAATAAACGATCGCATTAGCCTAAAAATAAACCTATTTCATGATTGCAATATTTGAATCTACCCAAGTAGCTGAAGTTGAAGTGCAATCACCAGAGATTGAAATCAGCTATCAAGAGCAAGAAATTAGCGATAAGCTAAATGATTATGGCTTGAAGCAAGACCGATTATCGGCGAATTTAACAATCAATATTGCACTTTTAGAAAAACAACTGCGTGCAGAACAAACTGATGAAGCGCTGCTGATTCCACTCAAAGAGGCTTTAGTTGCTTGGCCACAAGGCCTTAACTTGTGCCAGTTTACCAATCATATCAATCAGCTCATTTTTTTATGGTTAATTGCCATTCAACAGCATGTAAGCGTACAAACAGTTCTAAATTTAATGCGCTGCTTTGAATCAAAATCGCTATTTAATAGGGCTGACTCAAACAAGTTTCATTTGTTTTTATTTGATTTAGTTGCTGAAACAACGCAACAATTTCAACAGCAACAATTAAATTATGTGCTCAATTTCGACCCTCACACACAACTACCAAATGCCAGCCAAATAGATCAATGCCTTGAAAATAAATTTAATAATTTGATTAAAAATCAAACTGTTGCGGTGATTTCAATTCAATTCATGATTGCCAAAAATAGCCCCGTTTATTCACATATTATTACCGTAAACTTAAGCCAAAAAATAACCGAAATTCTCAAACAAAATATTCCAACTCACTATGAGTTATTTCATAGCGGCAATTTGAAATTTGACATACTTATCCCGCATATCGAAAGCGGCATTCAACTCAATTTACTGGCAGCCAAATTAGGTCGTTCTTTTGAAGAAATGTTGATATTAAGTCGTGAATCCGTTTTAGTGACGCCTTTTTGCGGCGGCGCATGTTCAGATAAAACAACAATCAACAGTAATGAATTGTATATAAACGCTAAATCGGCATTAGAAAGCGCAGTGTCAAAACAACAATATTTTGTTATGTATTCTAATACTATAAAACAAGAGCTTGAACTTCAAAATACCATTGAAAACAAAGTATTAGAAGCATTCGCAACCGATAGCTTAACTCTTTTTTTCCAGCCGATTGTAGATATCAAAAAAACTACCTGCGCAGGTGCAGAGCTGTTACTACGCTGGTCAGATAATGCAGACCAGAATATTTATCCCAGCGTGACAATAGAAATTTTGAATAAAGTGGGTAAAGGCAAGCTATTTACACGCTGGCTGATTAACTCTGCTTGCCGCTATGCAAGCGAGTTAATTAACGACCACCAATTACCCATTTATTTAACTATTAACCTGCGTGCAGAAGATTTATATGATATTGAATTGCCGCACTTACTCATGCAATCAACGGCATTATGGAAAATAAAACCGCAAGATATTGTGCTTGAAATTACTGAAAATGGTATTTTGGAGTACAACGAATCATCAACTTCAGTCATCAAAACATTGTCTGATAGCGGCTTCAGGCTTGCGCTAGACGACTTTGGTACTGGATTTTCATCCTTATCACGTTTGCGCACCATGCCCATTGATTTAATTAAAATTGACCAATCATTTGTGCGCGATATTAAACATTCCAGATTAGATTTTGACATAGTGAGCTCGATTGCCGCTTTGGCATACACGCTTGGTAAAGAAGTGTTGGCTGAGGGAGTAGAAGACGAAGATTGCCTAGAATTGATTAAGCGCATGAAAATCCACAAATGCCAAGGTTATTTCTTTGCTAAACCTATGCCTTTTGAGGACTTTTTAATCTGGGCAAAACAGCATCCAGCAACGTAATGTTATAATCTCGAGTATGCAAATTACTACCCGTTTAGAGTTCGATGCTGGGCATCGCATTCCCTCTCATAAAAGCCAATGCCGCAATTTGCATGGCCATCGCTATACACTGGAAATCACCCTTTCAGGCGATATCATTACCCAAAACAATGTATCAGAAACAGGCATGGTGATGGATTTTTCGGATGTGAAACGGATTGCTCGTGAAAGTGTGGTTGACCTTTGGGATCATGCGTTTTTAGTTTATTTTGATGATAAAGTTGTTTTAGATTTTTTAAATTCGCTACCAAACCATAAAACCGTGATATTTCCGACCGTTCCAACCGCAGAAAATATGGCCGCCGAAGCCTTTAATATACTGCGCGAACAATATAAAGATACTTACGGTAACCATCTTAAACTAGAGCGTGTGCGGCTTTATGAAACGCCGAATAGCTGGGCAGACGCACTTACTTAACTTAACACTTATTTTGAGCTAAAAATTACTCAAGTGAGCACATAACCTGCTGCAAACCCTGCTCCCAGTTTGGTAGCGACACGTTAAATGTCTGTTTAAGTTTTTGATTATTAAGCGTTGAATTGGCTGGCCGAGCCGCTGGTGTAGGATAATCTGCTGTTGTAATTGCAATAATATTTTCTACAGAAGCTTTTAGCAACTGCCCGTTTTTAGCCTTCGCCAAGCGATTATATTCACTCACAATTGCACAACTAAAACCGTGCCAAGAAGTTTTACCCTGATTAGTAAAATGATAAACCCCTGATTGCTTTTCCTGCTGCGGTTGCCAAACAGCCAACAATTCCACAATAGCATCAGCAATACTTTCACTACTGGTTGGTGCACCAAACTGGTCTGCAACGATGCGCAAGCTGTCACGCTCACTCACCAAACGAATAATTGTTTTTAAAAAGTTTTTACCATAAGCGCCGTACACCCAACTGGTACGCAAAATCAGATGTGGTAAGCCAACCGCACGAATAGCGTCCTCACCAGCCAGCTTGCTTTTGCCATAAACACTTAGCGGATTCACAGCATCCGTTTCTACATAATCCGCAATTTTTGAACCGTCATAGACATAATCTGTTGAAAAATGAATCAGCACGGCATTTAACTTGGCGGCTTCTTCGGCTAAAATTTGTGGTGAAGTTGCATTGATGGCGTAAGCTAGTTCAGCCTCTGATTCAGCTTTGTCCACTGCTGTATATGCGGCTGGATTAATGATTAAATCAGGTTGAATGGTTTGTACAGCTTGTCGAATAGCGTCTTTATCAGTTAAATTTAATTGTTCGCGATTTAAAGCAAAGACTTGATAATTAAAGAGTTTTTTTTGTAAGGCATGGCCAACTTGACCATTGACACCTGTTAATAGAATTTTTTTCACTGAATTTATGGTGTTAAGTAAGAGAGTCTAAACAAACTTTTTTGCATCTTGCAAACTTAAACCCATACTATCTTTTGCAGACAATAATGGACTCGCATGTGTAGGCCACTCAATCGCCACTGTTGGGTCATCCCACTTTAAGCAGCATTCATGCTGTGGCGCATAAAAATCGGTTGTTTTGTATAAAAACTCAGCTGTATCTGACAACACCAAAAAACCATGCGCAAAACCTGGCGGAATCCACATTTGACGTTTATTTTCAGCCGATAAAATCGTCGATTCCCACTTGCCAAATGTCGGTGAAGAAGCACGCAAGTCCACCGCAACATCAAATACTTCACCTTGCGTAACACGCGCCAATTTACCTTGTGCTTGCTCAATTTGATAATGTAAGCCACGCAACACATTTTTAGCAGACTTAGAGTGATTATCTTGCACAAAATGTGGATTTAAACCTATCGTTTGTTCAAACGTTTTTGCATTAAAGCTCTCAAAGAAAAAGCCTCTATCATCGCCAAATACTTTTGGCTCAAAAATAATCACGTCTGGAATGCTGGTTTTGACTACGTTCATTAAAATACGCGCTCAGTTAAGACTTTTTTAAGATATTGGCCGTAACCATTTTTGGCATACTTATTAGCCATCACTTCTAACTGCGCTGCATCGATAAAGCCCATTCGATATGCAATCTCTTCTGGGCAAGCGATTTTTAAGCCTTGGCGTTTCTCAATGGTTTGTATAAATGATCCCGCTTCGATTAATGAATCATGCGTACCCGTATCCAGCCAAGCCATACCACGCCCCATCACCTCTACTTGCAAATCATCCCACTCTAAATATTGGCGGTTCACATCAGTGATTTCTAACTCACCGCGGGCCGATGGTTTCATGTTTTTGGCGATTTCTACCACGCGATTATCGTAAAAATATAAGCCTGTTACCGCATAGCGCGATTTAGGCTGAGTGGGTTTCTCTTCTAAACTAATGGCTTTACCGTCTGCATTAAATTCAACCACGCCATAACGCTCAGGATCATGCACAGGGTATGCAAATACTGTCGCGCCTTTGCTACGTTTGGCTGCCGCTTGCGCCATTAAGGGCAATTCATTCCCATAAAAAATATTGTCGCCTAACACTAAAGCACAAGGATCGTTACCAATAAATTGCTCACCAATAATAAAGGCTTGAGCCAAGCCATCGGGTGAAGGCTGCACCGCATATTGAATATCCATGCCCCATTGCGTGCCATAGCCTAACAATTCTTTAAAGCGCGGTGTATCTTGCGGCGTAGAGATAATTAAAACTTCGCGAATGCCTGCTAGCATCAATGCAGATAGTGGATAGTAAATCATCGGTTTGTCATAAACAGGTAAAAGCTGCTTAGAAACCACTTGTGTAACTGGATACAGGCGCGTGCCTGAACCACCTGCTAAAACAATACCTTTCATGGACTTATTCTGAGTTACCATTATGCTAACTCCTCGCCACATTCTTTATAGTTTTGACTCACCCAGTTTTTATATTCGCCACTAGTCACGTTTTCAACCCATTCTGGATTGCTTAAGTACCATGTAACGGTTTTTTTAATGCCAGTTTCAAACGTTTCAGCCGGCTTCCAGCCAAGCTCGCGTTCAATTTTAGTGGCATCAATCGCGTAACGTTGATCGTGACCTGGTCTATCCGTTACATAAGTAATTTGATCACGATAACTACCCGATTGTTTTGGTTTTTGATAATCCAAGATATCGCATAATGTGTGCACAACTTCTAAATTGGTTTTTTCATTCCAGCCACCCACATTATAGGTTTCACCTACTTTACCGGCTTCTAACACTCGGCGGATGGCGCTGCAGTGGTCTTCTACATACAACCAATCGCGCACATTGCTACCATTGCCGTAAATCGGTAGTGGCTTGCCATTTAATGCATTGTGAATCACTAAGGGAATCAACTTTTCAGGAAAGTGGTATGGGCCGTAGTTATTAGAGCAATTCGTCGTCAGCATTGGCATGCCGTAAGTATGATGATAAGCACGTACCAAATGGTCAGAAGCGGCTTTTGAAGCTGAATATGGGCTGTTAGGCTCATACGGGTTGGTTTCTTTAAACGCAGGGTCTGTGGCGCTTAATGAGCCGTACACTTCGTCGGTTGATACATGCAAAAATCTAAAATTCGTTTTATCGGTTTCATTTAAATCGTTCCAATACGCGCGCGCCGCTTCAAGCAAATTAAAAGTGCCTACGATATTGGTTTGAATAAACTCACCAGGCGCGTGAATAGAGCGGTCTACATGGCTTTCAGCCGCAAAGTTAACAATCGCGCGCGGTTGATATTGTTTAAGCAAAGCGTCAACGATGGTTCTATCAACGATATCGCCATGTACAAATACATGGTCTGCATGCTCTTGAATATCGGCCAAATTAGCCAGATTACCCGCATAAGTCAATTTATCTAAAGTAACGCATTCACCAAAGCCGCCTTTTACCCAATTTAAAACGAAATTACTGCCAATAAATCCTGCGCCGCCTGTGACAATGATGCAATTTTTCATGTGATCAAAACCTATTTAAATGACTGTAATTTTTATTAACTTTTAGTAACTACTTGGCAACACTACCAATGCTTTGCGCCTGATTTAGCCAGGCTGTTTAAGTATTCTTGGTGTGCATTTAATTCAAACTCATCTGCTTTTAACACTTTTAAACTGCCTTGCTTAGCCTGATGCATTTGTACTTGCATCATCGGCTGAGATTGTCCCAAATCCATCATCAAGCTATCTTGCCCACGCGTCATGGCCATATATACATCGGCTAATAACTCCGCATCCAGCAAAGCGCCATGCAAAGTTCGTCTTGAGTTATCAATACCAAAATGACGGTACAAAGCATCTAAGTTATTGCGCTGACCGGGTCTTGAATCTTTTGCCATTTTCAGTGTATCGGTAATCTTATCGCAAAATGTCTCTATTGGCTGTAGCCCGATATGACCAAGCTCACTATTTAAAAAGCCCACATCAAATGGTGCATTATGAATAATCAATTCAGCGCCGCTTACAAATGCAAGCATTTCTTGAGCAATTGCCGCGAATAAAGGCTTATCTTGTAGAAACTCTAGCGAGATGCCATGCACTTCTTGCGCTGCAGCATCAATTTCGCGCTGTGGATTCAAATAAACATGAAAGTGATTATTGGTTGGGCGGCGATTAATCATCTCAACCGCGGCAATCTCAATAATGCGATGCCCTTGCGCGGGGTAGAGCCCTGTTGTTTCGGTATCTAGGAATATTTGACGCATACTTAACCCATTATTTACACTAAAAAAGCAGCAACGCCTTGATTTGCCAACGCATCAGCCCTTTCATTGCCAGCATTACCAGCGTGTCCTTTTACCCAAATCCATTCTATTTGATGTTGGTTGGCCAAAATATCTAATACCTTCCACAAATCTTCATTTTTCACTGGTTTTTTATCTGCAGTGCGCCAATTGCGTGCTTTCCAGCCAACAATCCATTCAGATATGCCTTTTTGCACATAAGATGAATCGGTGTATATTTTTACCGTACAAGGTTTTTTTAATGCTTCTAATGCGCGAATTACCGCCGTGAGTTCCATACGGTTGTTGGTCGTCAGCGGCTCGCCACCGCTCAAGGTTTTTTCTTTACCCTCGTAGCTTAACCAAGCACCCCAACCGCCAGGACCAGGATTGCCTTTACAGGCGCCGTCTGCATATATTTCGACTAAATTTGACATGATTTGTATTGTATAGCGCTCAAGACTATTTCTTTTCTGCTTTTTGTTGCTGATGTGGCTTGGTTCTTTGTGGACTTGTTACCGCCAAGCGCGATTTTAACGAATTTTTCTTCCAATTGGGTTTAAGCAGATGCATATTCACTACACGTTTTTTGGCCACAATAAAATAAACGCCGCCCATCATCGGCCACCACCGGCTTCCTAATTTATCCATCCATGCAAACCGATTCAGCCATTGTTGATTATTAATCGGCGGTTCGTAACAATGCATTTGCCCACTGACGTATTCTAAACCCAATAAGGCCAGCCAATCTTTAATGCGCGATAAGGTAAAAAAATGTCCGTGCCATGGATAGCTTTTATCTAACTGTTTATCGCGTCTTAACACTTGTTTAACACCCCAAGCGCTGATGGGATTAAAACCAGTTAGAATCAAATACCCTTCTGGCACCAAAATACGCTCTGCCTCACGCAAAGTTTGATGCGGATTTTCACTAAACTCCAACACATGGGGCAGGCAAATTAAATCAATGCAGCTTTCAGCAAAAGGCAAATAATCGCTTTCGCATAACACCTCGCCCGCATTATTGCCCACGTGTAAAATATGCGGTATGCGTGAATTTCTCAGCGTATCCATTTGTGATAATCCAAGCTGGACTGCGTTGAAACCAAAAATATCGCCGACAGCCGCATCATACATTTGCTGCTCTTTTTGCAGTAAATATTGACCTAATATTGTGGTTAACCAAGTATTTTGCTGCGTTAATTTCATTAGTTGTATTGTTGCATTAATGTGTGACAAAATTGGCTTTCACACTTAAATATTGAGATTGAGTTTTAATCGGGCTAACACCAATAAAACATGCTGCACATCATTCCTATTCCCGCGTTTGAAGACAATTATATATGGCTTTTGCATAACGAAAAGCATGCAGTCGTGATTGACCCTGGCGATGGCTTTCCTGTTATCGATTTTCTACAAAAAAATCGGTTAAGTTTAAGCGCTATGCTTATTACGCATCATCACAACGACCATATTGGCGGCGTTCAGCAATTACTCGATTATCAAAGCGCACCAGTTTATGCGCCACAATATGAGTCATTTACATTTAAACATATTGCTGTTGGTGAGGGTGATCTAGTTACATTGCCACAAATAGACATGCAATTGCATGTGATGTGGTTACCAGGTCATACACTAGGTCATATTGCTTTTTACAATCATGATCACCTGTTTTGTGGAGATACTTTATTTAGCGCGGGTTGCGGGCGTTTATTTGAAGGCACTCCAGCGCAAATGCTGCATTCACTTAACCGTTTAAAACAGCTAAATTTTGCGACTAAAGTTTTTTGCACGCACGAATACACTGCCAAAAATATTGCATTTGCTATGACTCTAGAACCCAATAATCAAATGTTGATTAATCGGCAACGACAAGTGCAGCAGTTGCGCGAACGACGCTTGCCCAGCCTGCCCACAACGATTGACTTGGAACTTAATACCAATCCTTTTTTACGCTGCAACCAAGCTGAAATTTGGCGAAACTCGCAAGCTGTAAACAATCAAGAATTATCGGTTTTTACTGCAATTAGAGCATTAAGAAATCATTATTAATCATGAACATACCTATTATTAGTCAAGTAAAACTTTTACTTGACTAATGGTTTAGCCATGGCTACTATACAAAACAGTTTATTACGTTTATTAGCGCAATAAACCCGCCTACCAAACATGGGGATAATCAGCATCAATGCATTTAAGCACCACACAAAATTTAAGATTAGCTACCTGCTTGAGTATATTAACGCTTTGTTGCGGGTTCGCTGTCTCGCCACATGTAATGGCAGACACTAATGTATCTGGTGTTGAAATTGAAGTGATTAGCGAAACAGTTGATAGTGATTTGGTTGGCGATCCGGTACAAGATTTTTTATCAGACATTGATACAAACGAAGCAGACCAAAGTTATCAACAAGACACAATTGTTGATATCGATTCTGATATCGACTTATGGTCGCGCATCAAAACGGGTTACGCAATACCCAATCTTAAATCACAATATACAACCAATCACGAAACCTGGTATGCCTCTCGCCCAGATTATATGCGTCGCATGCTTGAACGCAGCCAGAAATATTTATTTCATATTGTAGAAGAGGTTGAAAAACGCGGCATGCCAACCGAAATTGCGCTTTTACCGATGATTGAAAGTGCTTTTAACCCACAAGCCTATTCACGCAGCGCAGCATCGGGTATCTGGCAGTTTATTCCCTCTACAGGCAAAAGTTTTGGTTTACAGCAAAACTGGTGGGTTGATAATAGACGTGATGTGACCGCTGCTACCAATGCAGCGCTCACTTATCTGCAAAAGCTACACGGCATGTTTGGCACTTGGGATTTAGCGCTTGCTGCCTACAATGCGGGTGAAGGCACTGTGCAGCGTGCCATTAATAAAAACCGCAGTAAAGGCTTGCCAACTGACTACGAAAGCTTGAGCTTGCCACCAGAAACTAGAAATTATGTGCCCAAACTGCAAGCCATAAAAAATATTGTTACCGATCCTGAGCGTTTCGGTTTAAAAATCAATTCAATTCCAAACCGTCCCTACTTTGCGCGTGTCACCACACCAAAACAAATCGATGCAAAACTTGCGGCAGAGTTAGCTGAAATATCCTTTGAAGAATTTAGCTCACTTAATCCAAGTTATAATCGCCCTGTGATTACAGCCACAAATGATAAGCATCAATTACTATTGCCCGTGTGGGCGGCTGAGCGTTTTGTAACCAACCTAGCCAATTACGACAAACCACTTACTAACTGGCAAACATACAACGCCAAACGTGGCGAGCGTATGGATAATATTGCGCAAAAATTTGGTATTAATGTTGCACAATTACGGAGCGTAAATGGCCTAACGTCGGCCAAGAAAATGCGCGTCGCACAGCCGATGCTGGTACCCGCCATACACGACGATAATCTAGATAATGATATCAATAATGAGGAATCGATTGACGTTGCAGAGCTAGAAAAAAACAATCTGCATGAGAGTGAACCTAAACTGTCGTCATCTCTCATACACAAAGTTAAACGTGGCGATACTTTGCACGCGATTGCGGATAAATATGACACCGATAGCAAAATATTGATGAAAATTAATCGCTTGAAAAGTAGCAAATTAAAAGTAGGCCAAACGATTAAACTCGGCACGACAAATGTTGCAGTTAATAAAAGCAGTAGCTCGAGCACGAAAAAAGTGTCAGTCAAGCAACGCGTAAAAAGTAAAAAAACGAAATCAAGAAATATTAAGGCTCGCTCTATTGTTCGTATTAGATAAGCGAATTGTTATAAAAATCTAAATTAGCATTTTCAATCATCAAACATTGATTTATAACATCATTTGTCATTCAAAATGAGTCGATAGTAAACTTTATAGAATAATGAATAAATTGAATGCATCTATACTAAAATCTTGTATTAGCGTTTGTTATGTCTTTCTGATTGCATCCTGCGGAAAACCCAATCAGGATACAACTGACTATACTAAAACTTTCCCAATTGAATCAGGCGGCACGCTTGTTGATGCAACAATTGGCGAACCATCTGGTTTGATCTACATGGTGGCAGGTGAATCTGCTGCTGCTGCCATATCTGGCAACATATTCAATAAATTACTTAAATACGATAAAAATCTAGATCTAGAAGGCGAATTAGCCGAAAGCTGGGTTATTTCACCCGATCAAAAAACCATTACTTTTAAGCTAAAACCCAACCTTAAATGGGCAGATGACAAACCTCTTACCAGTGAAGATGTACTATTTACTTGGAAACTAGTGACAGATGAAAATACCCGCAGCCCCTATGCTTCTGATTACCAATTAGTCAAAAAAGCTGAAGCACCAGACCCAAAAACTTTCAGCGTAACTTACGATAATGCTTATGCACCTGCCCTAGATTCGTGGTCTGGACTGCAAGTACTGCCAAAGCATTTATTAGAAAAGCAAGATATTCATACCACTGCTTTTGCGCGCAATCCTGTTGGTAGCCATTATTACAAACTAGATAGCTGGGCGCATGGTGAAAATCTCAAATTATCTCGCAATCCAAATTCAGTATTAGGTCCTGCCAACATCGATAAATTAGTCACGCGCATCATTCCAGATAATTCAGCCCAGTTTTTAGAATTAATGGCGGACAATATTGATAGCATGGGTTTAGATCCCATTAAGTATTCACGTATTGTTCCAGCCCGCCCTGAGCTACAAAAGAAACTCGCTTTATATAAAGAGCTTGGTAATAGCTACACTTACTTGGGCTTTAATCTAAAACATAAACCATTTGACGATATTCGCGTGCGCAAAGCGATTAACTATGCAATCGACAAACAAGAGATTATTGATGGCGTTTATTTAGGTTTAGGCATCAATATCGCATCACCTTATAAGCCTGGTACGCGCTGGAGTAACCCTGAGCTTAAGCCTTACCCTTATGATGTTGCAAAAGCAAAAGCTTTATTAAAAGAGGCAGGCTTTGAAGATTTAGATGGCGATGGCATTGTGGAGCGTGATGGAAAACCTTTTGCATTTGAAATTATCACAAATCAAAATAAAGAGCGTGAAAAATCTGCTGTGCTCATTCAGCGCAGGTTAAAAGATGTAGGTATAGACGTAAAAATTAGGGCGATTGAGTGGGCAAGCTTTATTAGCCGCTTTATCAAAACAGGTGACTTTGACGTGGTGGTGTTGGGTTGGGGTTTGGGCCTAGATCCTGATCAGTTTAGCATTTGGCATTCCAGCCAAAATCAACCTGGGCAATTTAATTTTATCAATTACAACAATCCTCAAATTGATACTTTATTAGAGCAAGGCCGCCTAGAACTTAACCCTGAAAAACGCATGAAAATTTATCACGAATTTGCAAAAATATTGTTAGAAGACAGCCCAATCGTTTATTTATCTGCAGGTTATGGACTCACCGCAATCCACAAACGCGTTAAAGGTATTGACACCCCTGCGCCGCCAGCAGGTATCGGTTACAATTCGCATGAATGGTATATTCCACAACAGCTTCGCAGGATTGAAGCAGGCCGCAATGAAATCGCTGAGAAATAACAGGCAATCGTAAATTTATGCTGAAATATTTAGTTAAACGTGTACTGTGGATGATACCTTTGCTGATTGGTATCAGCCTTATTTCGTTCTTTATCATGCACTTAGCGCCTGGCGATATCACCAATAATGAGGCAGCATTTAATCCAAAAGCATCTGAAGAATCACGCCAAAAATTGCGTGAGCTATACAACTTGGACAAACCAGTCATCGTGCAATACGGCTTATGGCTTAAGCGAATGGGCACATTGGATTTCGGCAATTCATTTGCATCACATCAAAAACCTGTGTTTTGGCAAACGACAGATAAAGATGGCAATGTGACCAAAGGCATGATTCAAGAAGCACTGCCAATCACTTTAATGATTAATATTTTAGGCTTAATTATTACGTTAAGTCTGGCGATTCCATTGGGCATTGTCGCTGCGCGAAAATATACCTTATGGCAAGATAAATCTATTACGCTATTCAATTTTATTGGCTTTTCTATCCCAGGTTTTTGGCTTTCATTGTTGCTCATGTACTGGCTAGGCGTAATGAATAATTGGCTACCTATTTCTGGTTTGCATAGCATCAATTACGAATCGTTAGACACTTGGTCAAAAATTAAAGATAGCGTCAGCCACCTTATATTACCCGTCATCATTCCATCGGTAACAGGCTTAGCGGGTATTACGCTGTTTGTAAAAAACGGTATGCTAGATGTATTTCATCAAGACTACATTACCACCGCGCGCGCTAAAGGTCTAAGTGAGCATAAAGTAGTGTATACACATGCGCTGCGCAATGCATTACTGCCGCTTATCACTATTGTTGGCTTATCTATTCCAGGTTTAATTGGTGGCTCAGTCATTGCCGAAACGATTTTTGCCATACCTGGTATGGGTAAATTATTTTTTGATAGCGTGCTGATGCGCGATTTTCCAGTGATTATGGGTATACTCACCATTGGCTCTGCACTCACACTTGTTGGCAATTTATTAGCAGACTTAGCCTACGCATGGGCTGACCCGCGCGTAAGGCGTGGCGTTGTTAGAAATTAACACCATGAATGAAGTCCTATTCAAAAAAGCCTTATCAAACCCATTAGCAATGGTTGGGTTTGTCATTATCGTCAGCGTCTTTGTTTTGGCTATGCTGGCACCTTTTATCTCACCTTACAATCCAAATGATATTGACGTAAAAGCCATCCTGCTCGCCCCATCATGGCAGCATTGGATGGGCACTGATGGGCTTGGTCGCGACGTCTTAAGCCGCATGCTACATGGAGGTCGTATTTCGCTGCTAGTGGGCTTGGTAGCGGTTGGTATCGCAACCGCTATCGGCATCGTTTTAGGTGCTATCTCTGGCTACTATCGTGGCTGGGTAGATACCTTAATCATGCGCCTAGTGGATGTGATGTTATCCATCCCCAGCTTCTTTCTAATATTAGCCGTTATCGCTTTTTTAACGCCATCTATTTGGAATATTATGATTGTGATTGGGCTAACTTCATGGATGGGCGTTACTCGATTGGTGCGCGCTGAATTTCTAAGCTTAACTGGCCGCGAGTTTGTGTTGGCGTCACGCACATTGGGTGCAAAAGATGCGCGCCTTATTTTTACCCATTTACTGCCCAATAGCTTAACGCCAATTATCGTAAGCGCAGTTTTGGGCGTGGCAGGTGCAGTATTGATGGAATCAGGACTTAGCTTTTTAGGGCTTGGTGTGCAAGCGCCGCAAGCATCATGGGGAAATATTCTCACCGATGGCAAAGAGTATATTCAATTCGCATGGTGGTTATCGCTGTTTCCTGGCCTTGCCATCTTAATTACCGTGTTAGGGTATAATTTGCTCGGAGAGGGTTTGCGCGATGCGCTGGACCCAAGATCAAATATTAGGTAACTTATATGGTTAAGTATTTGATTAATTAGTGAATATTATCAATCAACAGGATTCGTTATGGGATTTTTAGCAGGAAAAAAAGTATTAATCGCAGGTTTACTCAGTAATCGTTCAATTGCTTACGGCATTGCCGCTGCCATGAAGCGCGAGGGTGCAGAGCTTGCTTTTACTTATCAGTTAGAAAAACATGAAGACCGTGTAGCGGGCTTGGCTGCAGATTTTGATTCTAAAATCGTGTTGCCATGTGATGTCGCTGAAGATGCACAAATTGATGCCCTTTTTCCGGCGCTTGCTAAACATTGGGACGGCGTAGATAGTGTTGTGCACTCATTGGCTTTTGTACCCAAAGTGGCATTAGATGGCGATTACTTAGATGCTGTGAACCGCGAATATTTCCGCATCGCGCATGACATCAGCTCATATAGTTTTTCTGCGCTAGCTAAAGCAGCATACCCAATGATGGAGGGTCGTAACGGTAGCTTGCTGACATTAAGCTATTTGGGTGCAGAGCGTACCATGCCTAACTACAACGTGATGGGCGTTGCTAAAGCCAGCTTAGAAGCCAACGTGCGCTATTTAGCCCAAAGCTTAGGGCCACGTGGCATCCGCGTCAACGCAGTATCTGCAGGCCCGATTAAAACCTTGGCTGCCTCTGGTATTGCCGACTTTGACAAAATGATTGGTTTTAATGAGCGCCATGCGGCGTTACGTCGCAATGTTACTATCGAAGAAGTCGGCAACACTGCCGCATTTCTATGTAGTGATTTAGCGTCTGGCATTACAGGAGAGATTACTTATGTAGATGGCGGTATGAATATTACGGCAGCTGGTCAAATAGATTAGTCAACTTTTGAAATAGCATCAAAATAAAAAAGCCGATATTTTCATATCGGCTTTTTTATTAAACTAATTTTTATTAATTATCTAAATTAGTTTGCAGCAATTTGCGATTAACCACAACATCGCTATTTGCCTTAAGCGATTTACCATATGCGCTCATATACTCTGCAGCAACCGCAGCTTCATATTCAGCATCAGCAGTTTGCTTTACATCAGCATTTAAGGTGTTATCAACACGGCTTACTTGAACAATCGTGTAAGCATTATTGCCATCCATATAACCAGCATAAGCAGGCAGCTTGCTCACATCCATTTTAAAAGCTTGTTTCATGACTAAATCTGTTAAGCCTTGTGCGTTTTTACGATCAACCACCACTGGGGTAATCCAATCCAACTCACTAGAAGCACCACCTGATTTAAGCGATGCCAGTATACTTAACCCTTTTTCAGTCGTCTTTTTAGCAGCTTGTTCAAGCTTCAATAAAGCTTCAATACCGCCCTTTACTTCATCAAAACTGCGCGGTGCTGTCGGTTTATATTCTAATACACGTGCAGAAACCAAATTGTTTGGCGATACTTCTACTGCTTCTGAATTTCGCTTTTCTTTTAGCACATCATCAGAAAAGACCAAACTCATTAACTTATCGTTTTTGAAAAACTTAGCACCATCTTCACGACTCATCCACGGGCTTGTTTGCACTTGTAGGGCAAATTTTTCAGCTGCTGGCTTTAAGCTACCAGACTGTTCATACACGGTATTACTAAAATCATCTGCTAACTCCGCATATTTAACTTGTGCCTTTTGAAAAATCAACTCACCTTTAATTTGCGGCTTCATACTTTCAAAAGAAGACGATTGGCCTGTAATGCCATTTAATTTAATGATGTGATAACCAAACTCAGATTCAACCAAATCACTGATTTGATCAACTTTCATTGCAAAAACAGTGTCTTCAAATGGCTTCACCATTGCACCGCGACCAAAACTACCTAAATCTCCGCCTTTGCTTGCCGATCCAGGATCTTGCGAATTTTTAAATGCCAACTCTTCAAACCGAGATGGATCTTTTTTTAGTTGCATTAAAATATCTGTTGCCTTATTTTTGGCACTGGCTTTTTCTTCAGGCGTTGTAGAAGCGCTAAATCCAATCAAAATATGGCTCGCTTGGCGCTGCTCATCACCCTGAAATTTAGATACATTTTCATCATAAAACTGTTTAACTTCGGCATCAGTCACTTGAACTTGAGACACTAAGCCAGCTGCAGACAATAATGCAAACTCCAATTTAACTTGCGCAGGCACTTTAAATTTATCTTTATGTAACTCGTAATAAGCCTTTACTTGCTCAAGCGTCACATTGCTTTGCGAAATGAATTCTGCAGTTTTAATTTCTGCATAACTCACTTCACGTTGTTGGTATGCATACTTAACCGCATGCTCCGCAACCCCTTTTGGAACAGAAACCAGCAAACTCAAACCTTCGCGCGCTTGTTGCGTTAACAATTCATTTCGACGATCGTTTTCAAACCTACTAACCGTTAATTTATTTTGCGCGAGTGTTTTTTGATAAATATCTTCAGAGAACTTACCATCTTGCTGAAACTCAGGCATGCCCAAAATATAAGTACTCAGTTGTTCATCACTAATTTTAAATTTTGATTTTTGAATTTCTTCGTTCACCAATCGGCGCGTGATTAAACCATCCAATACAGACTGCTTTAGCTCAGGGCTTTCTAACATAGCGGCGTCTACTTTTTGCCCTTCAGATTGCAAACGATTACGCACGTTTTCAATAGCATTGCCATACTCTTGAATAGAAATCTTATCCCCATTTACTTTTGCAATTGCAACATTGCTGCCAGCATCATTAAAGTAAGAATCAATGCCAAACAATGCGAATGGAATTGTAATTAAAGCCAAAATAGCTTTCGCTATCCAGCCTTGAGTGTGATGACGAATTGCATCTAACATAACTTCACTTTCTAAAAACTTAACCAGAATTTAATGAATAAAAATACAACTGTAAGTCGCGCCTAATCTAGGAGACACCTATTATATAACAATTGCGCATACAATCAGCCAATCGAATATATCCAGCATGATGTTAATTAATGTTTTTGAAAGCTTGATCAGTTTTTAGTTTAAACATTATCTAAATTAAAAAATTAATTAATGTTTGAGCTACTTAAAAACAAGTTTTGAAAATAAAAAAAGCGAGCACTAAGCTCGCTTTTTTATATGTTGGCGGAGTGGACGGGACTGTTACCAGGTAACACTCCGCCACTCTTACAAACCAAGCCAGTATTGAAGCCCAGTAGCGAGTGATTAAAATTTTAGTAGCAGAACTTGCTACCAAATTTGCTACCACTATATTTTACACTTTTTTGTTAAAATGTCGGCAGGAATATTGAAAACCACTTCCTCATGTGTATCTTGGTAGGTATCAATTAACTCGCTTAAATACCGCATATGCTCTTTAAGCTTGTTAATGTCTTGAACTTCAATTGCTTTATTGTTGATATGTATTAACAATCTCATAACTTTTTACCTTTCGTCATACTGCTATTAGGAGCATTGGCATCTTTTCTAATTTTGTGCATTTTGAAACTAGTAGCAATTTGTGGGTAATTATCTTTAACAAATTGAGCTAGCTCTAAATCTTGCACACCTTCTGCAATAGCTTTGTGTTCATTTTCCACTTGAGCCTGCATATCAATTAAATTGGCAATCTGTTGTTCTAGTTCAAGCATAGAGAGATTGAGTGTATTAGATTTAACATTGATATCTGCTGCCTGCTCTTTTACCTTCTTAAATGCTTTAGCAACTAGCTTGGTAGCTCTCTTCCTATCTTTCCACTCTGTTCTATTCAATCGTTGAGCTTTTGGACCCAATCTATCTAAACCACAATACACAGATACAGTTTGATAAAAATCATCTTGAAATAGTCGCATTGCATTTTTATAAGCATGCACCTGCTCTTTTTTATTCACTGGTTGATTAAGTGCCTTCGCCTCTTTCTCAATTCTGATATTTTCTGCAAAGCCTGGGTGCATTGCAGGGGTATCAGCTACTTTTGATTTATTCACCACATAGAAATGTATATGGGGGTATTGCTCATCTGTATGCTCTAAAACACACAACAAGTTGTCGCCCCATTGTTTTTTCATGAACTCCATAGATTGCTCTTTAAACATAATGTAATTCTGTTCATCATCAGGTGACCATTCTGCAATTCTTGGTTTTGGGTATGAAACTACTCCAGCCAGTAAGATATTCTTGTCACTTTTGATTTTTCTGCCAAGACTATCTTTTTCAGTTTCTACTTGTGCCAGCACATTTTCATAATGCACATCTAGGGTAAAATCATTTTGACTATACAAATAAGTGGGAGGCGCGGGGATAAAACCATCTGCAATGATATGTTCTGTGAAACCTTCTACTCTAGTAGCCTCCCAAACCACACCACCACTGCTTGTTTTTCTACCTGCCCCATTTTGTAATAATGCACCAGCTCTTGAATACAATTCCAAGTGCATAAATTGGCTTGTTGTTTGTTTTTTTGCCATGTTAAAAATCTCCTGCTCTAACATAGTTATCGCAGATAATTTTCAAATGTCAACTTACCCCTACGGTGTAAGCATGTATGTAGATAGATTTTTAATGATTTTTTTGGGGTATGTAGGGTTTTGATAGGTCTAGGTACAGACTAGGGGTATCTACGATACCCACACGATAAAGCTTCGCTTTTTCGTTCAGCCTGCCAAAGAGAGGTTGCACCTCTCTTATGGAATCTCACCAAGACCTTGAGATTACATCTCAAATACTGTGCCATCATAAATAAAAAACCAGCAAAAAATGCTGGTTTCATATCTATGAAGGTAATGATTAATTGATATTTTACTTTTGATACTTTCTCTTTAATTCCAAATTATCTTGCTTTAGCTTTTCATAATATTTCATTCGTTCAGCATTTTGCTTTTGCATCAATTCAATCATTTTCTTAGGGTCAGAATACTCTTCTTGCTTGCAAGGAGTTTCACTGACATTGAATACATTTAAACCAACAGAATTAACTCTGTTTTGTAAAATCGCAATTTGCTGACCACCATATCTACTTGAAATCAAAAATGCTGGTTTATTATCTCCATCATTCCAACCTGCCCCACCAATATTTGAATCATATGATGTGTAGCAGTTACTACCAAATTTCAACTTAGCACCTGAACTATAGTCATAGCTCTCATTTTTCATTTTAACTACTTGCCCAACATCTAAAATCTGGCTATCAATTAATTCTTTATGATTACTGTATATATCAAAATCTTCTGCAAATACCAGTGGGCTCAACAATGCTAATATCAGTGTTAAAGGGTATCTATTCATAATCTAGCTTTCCAAGTTTTTATTAGCAATAAAATCAACAAGCCCTTGTTTTGCTTGTGTGGATTGCACAAGTATCAATCTCATAAGTTCAAAATCTAACTTAGACATATGTATCAAACTAAGATTATCTCTATCCATCCAATCATCTGGTAATAATAATAATACACTTTCAATTTCTCGTGCCACAGAATTACTGACTTCTCTACTGCCATCAATCATTTCAGACAAATATGCACTATTTGTTATGTTTTCTAACTTTTTAGAAAAACTTTTATGAGTTAGATTCAAATACCTAATTACACCTAAATTCTCTGCTCGTATATTTTTAGCCATAAAAATCCATTATTGTAGGTTTTCAAATTTAATCAATTTCAAAATATTAGCTTGCACTGGATTTACAAGGTCAGTCAATTCTTTAATAGTGAATTGATTAGAGTAAATTGTATTATTGATATTTTCAAACTCGTGTCCTACCATCTGACATCTAGCCTCAATAGGCACTTTTTCAGATTTCATAGAATTATTAAAAAATTTCCTTAATGAGTGAAGGACTAATTTATTTCTAATGATTTCCAACTTCACTAAATGTCGTTTGAATTTCTTACCAACTGCATTACCAGAACCTTTTCCTTCTAGCTCTAAATATCTAAACATCTTAGTTTTTCCAGTAGCGAATGTTTTGAGTTCATCATAAAGAGCTTGTGGCAATGGTATTTCTCTAATGCCAGCAACTGTTTTACTATCTCTAATGACTATGTGGGGTGGCACATCTTTCAACTGGCTAATTTCCAAACTAGTGATTTCAGAAGCTCTTGCACCAGTGACAAGCGCAGTCAAAATACAATAATAGAAGTCAGGATCCTCTTGTTTAAAGGTTTGCAAGTATTCTGATTTAAAAATTTGCTGAATTTCTTCCGCTTCAAAAATACCATAACCACCTTTTGCTCTATCTTTCTTAGACATCAATCTTCTTTCAGCAGCGGGATTGTCTTTAAAGTAGTAGCCCTGTTTGATTGCAAAATTGAATATGGTGTTGAGTATACCAATCTTGTTGTCAATGGTTCTAGGCTCGTTAAAAGTAGCTAGATGGTCCATATATCTAGTGACATCGGAATTGTCATACTCACTGATGTATTGATTACCAGAATAACCAGCAAACTCGTTCACTGTTTTTTTATATTGCAAAGCTGTAGCAGGTTTCAATTGTTTTTTAAGATTGAAAAACTTCTCTACTACTTCGGGGAGTCGCAGACCAATAGGTGCTTTCAATTCATCTCCCCCATGCTTGGGGGTCGGGGGGCTGGTATGCTGGACTTTTAAACCAATTCTATCTATGTTGGCTAAGGCATCCATCATATCGGCATGGTCTTCTCTACCATTGGATTTAAATACACCTCTCCCAAGGTCTATTTCGTATTTTTTGATTTTCTTGAGGTCAATGGTCATATCAATCACTTTTAGAAGCTCTAAGGCTCTAATCATAGCAATTGCAGGGTCTTTTGTGTTCAATGACCGTTTGATTTGATGATTTTCATATCTAGTATGAAAGTAGTATTGACCATTTCTTGCATAAACTGGAAGTTTTAACATATTTGCTACCAAATATGCTACCAGGCAAAAACGAAAAAACCTCATAAGTCATTGACTTATAAGGCTTTTTACTTATTGGCGGAGTGGACGGGACTCGAACCCGCGACCCCCGGCGTGACAGGCCGGTATTCTAACCAACTGAACTACCACTCCAGTTTTTTAGCACTTACTTATATTTTCAAGAAATATAAACTTACTTCTCTCAAAATTAAAGAGTGCTAAGAATCTAGCACTCTTACATGTATATTGAGGCAATATTTGTTAGTTGTTTTTGGTGGGTGCTAACGGGGTCGAACCGCTGACATTCGCCTTGTAAGGGCGACGCTCTACCAACTGAGCTAAGCACCCTGTGCCACTTCGCAACTGAGATTTTTAATTAACTAAATAAAATTTACTTGATTAAAAACTCTTAACTAACTGTGTTTAGTGATTAATTGCTCAATCACTAAAGAACACTAGTTTACAGCATCTTTAAGCGCTTTACCAGCCCTAAACTTAGGAGAATTTGCAGCTTTAATACTAATTGTTGCGCCTGTACGTGGATTACGGCCATTTCGTGCTTCACGCTTACCAACGTAAAATGAACCAAAACCAATTAAAGTTACTAAATCACCTTTTTTTAGTGCTTTAGTGATAGCAGCGGTAGTTGCGTCCAAAGCGCGACCTGCAGCAGCTTTTGAAATGCCAGCTGATTTTGCAATATCATCAATCAATTCTGATTTGTTCACGAGTAATCCCCTCTAATGTTGTTAATTAAATAACAGGCACATCCTGTTATGACTTTATATCAAGCTACAAAAGCCTGTGTCAAGGCTTTGCGGCCTATTTTGCTAGATAAACAGCAAATTAATGCAAATTAAATTATATTATAGTTAAAACTAGTGCGTGACCGCTACGTTAGCATCTGACTCAGCTTCAGTAACAACCGCTGCAATTTCGACCAATTTCTCCGCTAGCGGCTTTGGTGAACTTTCTAGAGCAAGCTCTAAAACTTGGTCAATCCACTTTACTGGATGAATTTGTAAGTGACTTTTAATATTTTCTGGGATGTCAACCAAGTCTTTCACGTTGGCTTCTGGTATAAGCACGGTTTTGATGCCGCCCCTGTGCGCTGCCAATAACTTCTCTTTTAATCCGCCAATTGGCAACACTTCACCACGCAATGTGATTTCGCCCGTCATTGCCACGTCTGCACGCGCTGGAATGCCTGTTAACACCGAAACTAATGCGGTAGTCAGCCCAATACCTGCACTTGGGCCATCTTTAGGTGTAGCGCCCTCTGGCAAATGAATGTGAATATCTTTTTTCTCATAAAAATCTTCTATAATACCCAAGCGAGCCGCACGACTTCGCACCACACTCATCGCCGCTTGCACAGACTCTTGCATCACATCACCCAATTTACCTGTAGTAATGGTTTTACCTTTACCAGGCAAAAGAACCGCTTCAATCGTCAGCAATTCGCCACCAACAGATGTCCATGCTAAACCCGTTACTTGACCGACTTGATTATCTTTAGCCGCTATACCGTAGTCGTAACGATAAACACCTAAATATTTCTCTAGATTTTTAGAAGTAATACTGATTTTTTTTGCAATTGCTACCACAGCATCTTTCTCTCCAGCATCAGTTACACGGCGAGATTTTTTGACATTGGTTTGATTCAGCAGAAGCTCTTTCACTACTTTACGGCATATTTTAGCGATTTCTTGCTCTAATCGACGTACGCCTGCCTCGCGTGTGTAGTAGCGCACAATATCCCGAATAACCGCTTCAGAAATACTCACTTCAACTGGCTTAAGCCCGTGTGTTTTAAGCTCTTTAGGCAATAAATATTTCATCGCAATATTGATTTTTTCGTCTTCTGTGTATCCAGCCAAACGAATGATTTCCATGCGGTCTAGCAATGGCGCAGGAATATTCATCGTATTAGCGGTTGCCACAAACATCACATCGGATAAATCGTATTCCACTTCAACATAATGGTCGGCAAAAGTATGATTTTGCTCAGGATCTAGCACCTCAAGTAACGCAGATGAAGGGTCGCCACGCATATCTTGGCCCATTTTATCCACTTCATCTAATAGGAATAATGGGTTTTTAACAGCAACTTTAGTCATGCTTTGCATGACTTTACCTGGCATCGAACCAATATAAGTACGTCTGTGCCCGCGGATTTCCGCCTCATCACGCACACCACCTAAAGCCATACGGATAAACTTACGATTCACAGCTTTAGCGATACTTTGGCCAAGCGAAGTTTTACCGACGCCTGGAGGACCTACTAAACATAGAATTGGCGCTTTAAGTTTTCCAACACGTTGCTGTACAGCTAAATACTCAACAATACGTTCTTTTACTTTATCCAATCCATAATGATCAGCATCTAATATGTCCATTGCATATTGCAAATCTTTGCTGATTTTGGTTTTCTTCTTCCAAGGCAGATTAACCAAAGTGTCGATATAATTGCGCACAACAGATGCTTCTGCTGACATCGGCGACATCATTTTCAGTTTTTTAAGCTCAGCAGCAACTTTTGCATGCGCCTCTTTAGACATACCCGATTCTTTGATACGCTTTTCTAATTCATCTAATTCGGCATTTTCATCCTGCTCACCAAGCTCTTTTTGAATCGCTTTTACTTGCTCATTCAAATAATACTCACGCTGGCTTTTTTCCATCTGGCGCTTGACGCGGCCGCGAATGCGTTTTTCAACCTGCAAGATATCAATCTCAGATTCCATCAAATGCAACAAATGTTCTAAACGCTCGGTCACGCTGAGCATTTCAAGAATTTTCTGTTTTTCTTCTAATTTGAGCGTTAAGTGCGCAGAAATCGTGTCCGCTAAACGTCCTGCTTCATTAATTGTGGCTAATGAAGTTAAAATTTCGGGTGGAATTTTTTTATTTAATTTAACGTATTGATCAAACTGCGTGAAAACAGTACGCATCAGCGCTTCCGTTTCGCTATCGTTCTCAACTGGGTCAGGAATTTTCTCAGCTTTCGCTAAAAAACACTCTTCAGTTTCAATAAATTCTGACACACGTACGCGATGCAAGCCTTCTACCAGCACTTTTACCGTGCCATCTGGCAGTTTTAACATTTGCAATACAGTGGCTAGCGTGCCGATTTCATATAAGTCTTCAGCATCAGGCTCATCTTTGTTAGCAGACTTTTGCGCCACTAATAAAATTTGTTTATTTGTATCAGATGCGATTTCTAAGGCTTTAACCGATTTTGCACGGCCTACAAAAAGTGGAATCACTAAATGCGGATAAACCACTACATCGCGCAGTGGTAACAAAGGCATTAAACCATCTGGTTCAATGGCTTTAGAGTTATTTGGATTAGACAAGTCGTCTAAAAAAGTTTGTTCTGTCATAAAATACTTTCAAGGTCGCATAGACACTAATGAATTAGGCAAACTGCCTATGCTATTAGGTTGGGAACATACTTTGATAGTTCAAGAGCGATAATGGAATAAATCGTTTATATCCAATTAATATTTATGTATTAATGACTATAAACGACTTATTTTTATTTGCAATAGCCCTGTGAACACAGGTTAAATTAAGTGGCTATTTAGCTGGCTGATTCTGCTTTTTTTGGCGTGTCCTGAAAAATCATCAAGGGCTGAGACTCGCCCTTTATAGTTCCTTCATCAATCACTACTTTACTTAAGTTTTCAATCGATGGCAGGTCATACATCACCTCAAGCAATGAATGCTCTAAAATTGAGCGTAAGCCACGCGCGCCAGTTTTACGTTCCAAAGCCTTTTTAGCAATCAATAGCAAGGCGGACTCTCTGAATTCTAAGTCAACACCTTCCATTTTAAATAGCTTCATATATTGCTTAGTTAACGCATTTTTTGGCTCAACTAATATGGTCATTAATGCTGCTTCATCTAATGATTCTAGTGTTGCAACCACTGGCAAACGGCCGATAAATTCAGGAATCAATCCAAACTTGATTAAATCTTCCGGCTCAACATCGCGCAATACAGCACCAACTTCACGCATATCGTCTTTACTTTTAACTTCGGCGCCAAAGCCAATGCCACCTTTTTCGGAGCGTCTGCGGATAACTTTATCTAAGCCATCAAATGCGCCACCACAAATAAACAAAATATTGGTGGTGTCTAGTTGTACAAACTCTTGATTTGGATGTTTGCGCCCACCTTGTGGAGGTACAGACGCAATCGTACCTTCAATGAGTTTAAGCAATGCTTGCTGTACGCCCTCGCCTGATACGTCACGGGTGATTGATGGGTTATCTGATTTACGTGAAATTTTATCCACTTCATCGATATACACAATGCCACGCTGTGCTTTTTCGACGTCGTAATCGCATTTTTGCAGAAGCTTTTGCATAATGTTTTCAACGTCTTCGCCTACATAGCCTGCTTCAGTTAGCGTGGTTGCATCCGCCATCACAAATGGCACATCCAGCATGCGCGCCAATGTTTGCGCTAATAGGGTTTTGCCTGAGCCTGTTGGGCCAATCAGTAAAATATTACTTTTTTGTATTTCAACATCATCTTGGCTCACATTTTTAGTGCTGGTATTTTGTGAAATATGATTATGACCAAGACGTTTGTAGTGATTGTAAACGGCAACAGAAAGGTTCTTTTTAGCTTGCGTTTGACCGATTACATACTGATCTAAAATCGCGCAGATTTCTTGTGGTGTTGGTAATGATTTATCAGTCGATTTGATGTCGCTTAAGCTTTGCACTTCTTCTTTGATAATGTCATTGCATAAATCAACGCATTCATCGCAGATAAATACAGATGGTCCTGCAATCAGCTTTTTCACTTCATGCTGGCTTTTGCCGCAAAAAGAGCAATACAGTAATTTTTCACTTTCGGCTTTAGTCGCCATTCAACATCCTTAACCCAACAAACTTAACACTATAAATAATGTAAAAACCAAACAACCCTAAACCGCAGCGCGCGTTTCAATCACTTTATCAATCATGCCATATTCCACCGATTGTTCTGCGCTCATAAAGTTATCACGCTCAGTATCGCGGTCAATTTCTTCCGTTGTTCTGCCCGTGTGGTGCGCTAAAATGCCGTTTAACTTACCGCGTAAATACATAATTTCTTTAGCATGTATCTGAATATCGGTCGATTGGCCTTGGAATCCACCAGATGGCTGATGAATCATCACGCGCGAGTTTGGTAAGCTAAAGCGTTTACCTTTTGCGCCGGAAGCGAGTAAAAACGCACCCATACTTGCCGCCTGGCCAATACACAATGTACTGACATCAGGCTTAATAAACTGCATGGTGTCATAAATTGACATGCCTGCCGTCACAGAACCACCTGGCGAATTGATGTATAAAGAAATATCTTTGTCTGGATTTTCAGCTTCAAGAAAAAGCAATTGAGCAACCACCAGATTTGCAGACATATCGTTTACGGGTCCAATTAAAAAAATAACACGCTCTTTTAGTAAACGGGAATAAATATCATACGAACGCTCACCTCGGCCGCTTTGTTCGACCACCATGGGGATTAAACCCAAACCTTGCGGCTCAGACATGTTGCTGTTATTTAATTTAAAATCATTCATATTATTGAACATGCTATTTGCTAATCCTAGTCTTTACTGTCGTGATTGTTTATCTGCTAATTTTTATGCTTTACTAACTTGCCATTAACTCATCAAACTTGATTTTTTTAGCACTTACTTTTGCTTTATCTAGCACCCAGTTCACCACGTTTTCCTCTGTTGCTAATGCAGCAGGTTCGTCTAAACGTTTAACATCTGCATAGTACCAACTGACTAATTCACTTGGTTTTTCAAAGCTTTGCGCAAAAGTATCCACCATTGCACGCACTTGGTCTGCACTTGCTTGCAGGTTATTTGCGTTCACAAGCTCGCTTAAAATTAAACGGAGTGCAGTGCTGCGTTTTGCTTGCTCTTCAAACATAGCAGGCTCCAGTTGAATCGCTTTTGGATCCATGCCGCGCTGTTGTAAATTTTGCGCAGTTTGTTGCATCATACGGTTAACTTCAGCATTGACCAGTGCTTTTGGCGTCTCCACATTTGAGTCAGCCACTAAAGCTTGGAATACTTGTTCTTTAACACGCGCTTTAATGCGCTTTTCAACTTCCTGTTCTAGGCTTGCTTTGATTTCGGCTTGCATTTTTTTCACATCGCCGTCTTCGATTCCTAAGCTTTTTGCAAAGTCAGCATCAATTTTTGGCAAAATTGGTTGTGAAACAGTATTGTAAGTCACTATGTAACTGACAGTTTTGCCCGCTAATTGTGCAGGATTGTGGTCTGCTGGATAAGCAATTTCAAACGTTTTTTCGCTGCCGGCTTTTCCACCTGTCAGTTGCTCATCAAACTCAGCCATGCGACCTGGCTCGCCTAGGATCAAATCAATCCCTTTTTCGCCTGTGCTCTCCACTTGCTGACCATCGACACTGGCAACTAGCGTCACATTGATTTGATCGCCTTTTTTTGAAGCACGTTTAACAGGTTCAAAAGTAACGCGTTGTTTGACTAGCACGTCTAAAGTTTTTTCAACATCGGCCTCTGCAACTTCTAAAGTCGGCTTTTCAATTTTTAGCTTACTTAAATCGTTTAACTTCACCTCTGGAAACACTTCAAAAGTTGCTGTGTATTCAAAATCAGTTGCTGCTTCTGCAAATGGTTTGTGCTCGATATTAGGAAAGCCAGCTACACGTAATTTGTTTTCTTCTACTGCGTTACCAAAACTGGTTTCAACCGCTTGAGAGTAAACTTCGTCACGCACTTGGTCCCCATAATGTTGATTCACTAGACCAATTGGGGCTTTGCCAGGCCTAAAACCTGCAAATTTAGCGGTGCGAGAAATTTGAGTTAACCTTTGTTTAATCTGGCCCTCGAGTGGTGCTAGTGGCACTTTAACTGTGATGCGACGTTCTAAGTTGCTGATTGTTTCGAGCGATGTTGCCATATTGCAATTCCTGTAAAAGTGTCACCTAAATGCGTTAAGTAACGATTAATAATTAAAAACTTACAATTTTTTTGACTTCTAAAGATGAATTCAGTTTAAATTTAAGCTAGATAATTTGGTTAAGTCTTACCTATCAGTAAGCATGTAATGATAATTAAGATATAAAAATAGCCTTGAAATATATCACATACTAGGCTTGAAATAAATGACTTAAATCATATCCGTGATTATACGTGGCTTGCTAATCTCTTTTAAATTACCTAAAAACAAGCTGTATTTTGAAACAGGCAAACTAAAAGCGTAAATCTGCTTTTAAATCATCTACATGCTCTAGTCCAACCGCTATTCTGACTAAATTATCACTAATTCCAGCCTCTAACCTCGCCTCTGCGGTAATCCGGCTATGCGTTGTAGTGGCAGGATGCGTAATGGTACTTTTCGCATCGCCTAAATTAGCGGTGATAGAAATCAACTCTGTCGAATCTATTAGCGCCCAAGCGGCTTCTTGCTTAGTTTGACCAGATTTTTGCTTCACTTCAAAACTAACAATACCGCCACCACTTAACTGCTGCTTCATGGCTAGTGCATGCTGCGGATGAGATGCTAATCCAGGATAATAAACACGCGCAATTTGCGGTTGCGCTTCTAACCATGCTGCTAACGCTAATGCTTTGCGTGCGTGCGCTTCCATACGAATATGCAAGGTTTCCAAACCTTTTAAAAATACCCACGCATTAAAGGCACTCATGGTAACGCCTGCAGTGCGTAAAAACCCATATACTGGCTCCATTAAGGCTTTACTACCAAGCACAGCACCGCCTAAACACCTGCCCTGCCCGTCAATATATTTAGTGGCAGAGTGAATAATAATATCAGCGCCTAAATCTAAGGGCTTTTGAATTGCAGGCGTGCAAAAACAATTGTCCACCACTAGATAAGCATTTGCTTGATGCGCAACATCAGCCAGCGCCCGAATATCACACACTTCAGTGAGAGGATTAGAAGGTGTTTCCACAAAAAATAACTTGGTTTTAGGCGTAATGGCAGCTTGCCATTCGGAAGGATTAGTCAGCGATACAAAAGTCACTTCCAAGCCCCAGCGCTTAAGAATATTGCCAAATAATTGCACACTAGTGCCGAAGACACTGCGCGATGCCACAACATGGTCGCCTGCATTGCACAAACCCATTACGCAGGCCAAAATCGCAGACATGCCACTTGATGTAGCCACGCACTGTTCTGCACCTTCTAGCGCAGCCAATTTGTTTTGAAACATGCTGACTGTTGGATTGGTAAAGCGCGAGTAAATATTGCCTGGCTCTGCACCGCTAAAACGTGCAGCAGCTTGCGCGGCGCTCTTAAATTTAAAGCTTGAATTCAAAAACAAAGCTTCCGAGTTCTCTCCAAACTCAGTCGTTTCTGTGCCAGCTCTTACACTTAATGTTTCAGGATGATAGGTTTTATTGCTTGTCATAATTTCAAATCACTTAAATAGTTAAGCATAGCATTTGGGCGTTAAAAAACCCGTGTTAGCTAAAGAATAAGCTAAAACGGGTTTGGCTCTCGCTTTAGCAGAATTTATTATGCGCCCGCAAGCTGAGTAAGGCTTTGTTTAAAGTTGGCCACTCAAATCAGCGCAATTACATTTAACGCCTTTTGAAAAGACCTGTCAAGAAAATAACATATCAAAAATATATTCAATTTTTAGGCAAAAAATAATGTTAAGTGTCAACTTGCAACAAAAAATACAACTAAGAAACTTGTTCTACCGCCTCATCTTCTTCTGCGTCAATCAGATTTAAATCAAGTTGTGTGCTTGAATTGCTGGGTTTTTGCTTTTTGTTGAAATCGCCGCGCGCAGATTCAATACGATTTAAATAGGCGGCGTCCACATCGCCTGTGACATATTTTCCATCAAAGCAGCTGCAATCAAATACACGCATATTGGGATTTGATTTGACGATACCCTCTACCAAAGAGTCTAAATCTTGATAAATAAGCGCATCAGCACCTATCTCTTGGCAAATTTGCTCATCGGTGCGGCCTGTAGCCAATAGTTCATCACGGCTTGGCATATCAATACCATATACATTTGGAAAACGTACTGGCGGTGCGGCTGATGCAAAGTACACTTTATTAGCACCAGCATCGCGTGCCATTTGTACAATTTGCTGTGATGTTGTGCCTCTAACAATCGAGTCATCCACCAATAAAACATTTTTACCTTTAAATTCAATACCGATTGGATTTAATTTTTGACGGACAGATTTTTTACGTAGCGCTTGTCCTGGCATAATAAAAGTGCGGCCAATGTAGCGATTTTTGATAAAGCCTTCGCGATAATCTAACCCTAACGAAATGCCCACTTGTAGCGCGCTTGGACGACTAGTGTCAGGAATCGGAATCACCACATCTATTTTTAGATGGCTCCATTCACGTTTAATTTTTTCGGCTAAGGTTGTGCCCATATCTAGACGCGTTTGGTACACAGAAACGCCATCTATCACTGAATCAGGGCGGGCTAGATAAACATACTCAAAAATGCACGGATTTAATTTTGGATTTTCAGCGCATTGACGGCTAAACAAATTACCATCCATATCAATAAATACGGCTTCACCTGGTTCAACATCACGCATCAACTGAAAACCTAGCACGTCTAACGCAACGCTTTCAGAAGCGACAATGTATTCGGTACCTTTATCGGTATCTAATTTACCAATCACTAGTGGGCGAATGCCGTTAGGGTCGCGAAACGCTAGCAAACCAAAATTGGCAATCATCGCAACTACCGCATAAGCGCCTTTGCAGCGCTTATGCACGCCAGAAACCGCATCGAATGCCATATCTGTGTTTAAAACCGCATTGCGTGAGGTTTTTTCGATTTCATGTGCTAAAACGTTGAGTAAGACTTCTGAATCGGAATTGGTGTTGATATGGCGTAAATCTTGACGAAACATTTCTGATTTTAGCTGCTCAGAATTGGTTAAGTTACCGTTATGTCCGAGTACGATTCCGAATGGTGAATTCACATAAAACGGTTGCGCTTCTGCCGCACTTGAAGACCCTGCTGTTGGGTATCGCACATGCGCAATGCCTGCATTGCCTACTAGGCTACGCATATGGCGGGTTTGAAACACATCTTTCACTAAGCCATTGTTTTTGTGCATAAAAAACGTATTGCCATCGCAAGTCACAATGCCAGCCGCGTCTTGACCACGATGTTGCAATACCAACAAACCGTCGTACAACAGCTGGTTAACTGGATTTTTACCAACAATGCCTAGAATTCCGCACATAAATGAATTTCCTTAAAGAATTGCGTTTTACTGAAACAGTCGCTTTTTAAAAAAAGCGCTACTCATCAATTTTTAACCACATTAATCATATTTAACGTGCTGTGCCACTTTTTGTGGCACCCAAGGCAATGTTGCTTTAACAAGCGCCTCTAGTGGCGAACTAAACATTGCATTTGTCCAACGGATGTCTTTAGGTAGATTAGTTAACCCCGCTAAAAACACTAAAATACATACAATAATTAATCCTTTTGCAAAGCCAAATAATGCGCCAAAAAAGCGATTTAGCCAACTTAAACCAATTTTTTTTAGCATGCTTGAGAGTGCTATTGATAACAAACTAAAAACCAACAAAACCCCAAAAAATAGAATTAAAAAACCTGCCAATACACGTAAAGCATCTGTCGGAATATCTTGTGGTAATAGAGGGATTAATTGAGCAACATAAGTTCTCGCAACATAAAATGCAACCACCCATCCAATAATCGATAATATTTCTCGTACCGCACCGCGCATCATACTAACAATAATACACAGACCAATGATAATAAATACCGCGTAATCAAAGCTCGTCATCGCTTAAGATGATTCCAATTACTGACTGACAACCATGCCTGTAAGGCCAGCATCTTTTATGTTTTGCAATGCAATTGCTGCTTCATTACGCTCACCTAACAAATGCGTGCGCAAGCGAATTTTTTTACCTTTAGCTGTATCAATTTTTTCTGTTTGCGATGAATAACCCATATCGGTTAGCTTTGACTGTAGTTGCTTTACGTTTGCCTCATCTGAAAACACGCCAATTTGCACATAAAATTTAGGGCTATTAGCATTTTTCTTATCGGCGGTGGTTAGCGCTTCTGTTTTGGGTTTAACTGAGGCAGTTTTTGGCTCAATTGGGATTTCCTGTGCGGCACCTAACGGCTCATCAATTATCGATTCGCTATTAAGCGGAGGGGCTTCTGTAGGTAGTACATCTGCAGGGATTACATTCGAATCAAAATCGGATTGGGCTGGCAGTTCTGATGTTTGATTCTGATTAGATAATGTGATGGTGACTTCTTCTGTGGGTGCTGTCACGGTACGATCTTTTAAAATCATGGGTAATACAATAATCATTAGCAACACTAAGGCAACTGCCCCAACTAAACGGCGGCGTGCGCGTTTTTTTAAGGTCAATTCTTGATCATTAGGTGCGTCTTTTTGCATATTTAACTTTCAGCCTTACGCTAGTATGTAGTTATTATGGGGTTGAAGCTACTGATTTAAACATAGACTCAATCAATAGATGATTCAATCTTTTTGTTAGCAATATAATCAATGGCATCCGCAACCGTGTAAAACGAACCAAACACAATGATTCTATCATTTTTGGTCGCAATAACACAGGCAGCAGCCAAGGCTGATGCAACGTTTGCAAATAAATCCACCTTCGCGCTTGCTTGATGCTGTGTTAATTTACCATGTAATTCTTGTGCTTTTGCACCGCGAACGCTGTGATTATCCGCTATCAACCATGCATCAATATACGGCGAAACAGCTTGAATCACACCATTAATATCTTTATCGGCCAGCATGGCGAACACAGCGATAGTTTTGCCGCTGCAAGGTGTGGTTTTTAAATTGTGTGCCAGCGACAATGCGGCGTGTGGATTATGCGCAACGTCTACAATAACGTGCGGATTTGAATCAATAGAGTAAAAGCGTCCAATTAGCGTTACTGCTTGTAATGCGCTTTGAATATGTGCGATTTTTACCGGCAAAATACTGGTTAAGTATTGCACAGCACAAACAGCGCAAGCCGCATTATTGCGCTGAAATTCGCCTTGTAGGCATAAATTCGGTAATAAAAAATCGTTTCCTGCTTCAGTAAATTGCCAGCCATTCATCAGTTTTTTTACATGAAAATCTCGATTAATTAACTTTAATGGTGCATCAATCAGTTTTGCATAGTCTATTAAGCTATTGGGTGTATTTTCGTCGCCACAAATCGCTAATACATTTGGTCTAAAAATACCTGCTTTTTCAAAGCCGATTTTCTCTCGCGTATCTCCCAAATATTCCATGTGATCTAAATCAATCGTAGTCACAATACTGCAAGCAGGCTCAAATATATTCACCGCATCCAACCTGCCGCCCAAACCAACTTCTAATACAACCACATCAAGCTTTGATTGGCAAAAATGCCACATAGTAGCAAGTGTGCCCATCTCAAAATACGTTAATGGAATGTTGCCACGCGCGGTTTCAACTGCGTCAAAAGCGAGGCATAAATCGGTATCTGAAATTTCTTGCTGATTGATGCGCACACGCTCGTTGTAGCGCATTAAGTGCGGTGATGTATAACAACCAACGCTAAAGCTAGCTTCTGTGTAAATTTGGCTCAGCATCGCGCAAGTTGAGCCTTTGCCATTGGTGCCTGCAACAGTAATAATGGGAAAGCTGGGGTTGAGTTGCAAACGACTGGCAACAGCGCTCACGCGGTCTAAGCCCATTGCAATCGATTTAGGATGTAGCGCTTCGATATAAGCCAACCACTGTAGTGCAGTAGTTGGCTTAAGTGTTGAATTGGTCACAGATATTAAGAATACAAAGTTAAAACTAAATGATTAAGCAGCTTTGGGTATTTTCATTAAATTAGATAATAAGCTAGCTAGTCGCTGGCGCATTTCTCTGCGATCGATAATCAAATCGACAGCACCGTGTTCCACTAAAAACTCAGCGCGTTGAAAACCCTCTGGCAAGGTTTCGCGCACGGTTTGCTCAATCACGCGAGGGCCGGCAAAACCAATTAACGCGTTTGGTTCGGCAATAATAATATCGCCCAGCATCGCAAAACTAGCCGATACGCCGCCCATTGTTGGGTCAGTTAACACTGAAACATAAGGCAAACCTGCTTGAGATAGCTTGGTTAAAGCTGCGCTGGTTTTAGCCATTTGCATGAGTGACAGCAAACCTTCTTGCATGCGCGCACCACCGCTGGCAGAAATACAAATAAAAGCGGATTTACTTTTAATCGCGGCATCAATACCGCGCACAAAACGCTCACCGACTACAGAGCCCATTGAGCCGCCCATAAATTTAAATTCGAAAGCGGCTACTACCACATTGACACCAAGTATTTTGCCTTGCATAACAATTAATGCATCTTTTTCGCCCACTTCTTTTTGGGCAGCTTTCATGCGCTCTGCATAGCTTTTACTATCTTTGAATTTTAATGCATCAACTGGCTCAATATTGGCGCCAATTTCAGTGCGCAATTCTGTTTTTGTATCGGCATCCAACAACTGATTTAATCTGGCGCGCGCGCCAATGCGATTATGATGCGCACACTTTGGGCAGACTTCTGCGTTCGATTCTAAATCGGTTTTATATAAAACCGATTGGCAAGAATCGCATTTGCTCCAAAGACCTTCTGGCACATTTTTCTTTTGTACAGCACCAACAACGTGTTGAATTTTTTGCGGAATTTTTTCTAACCAGCTCATTTTCTACTCCTTAAGCGTCAATTGCTAAGCGTCAATTGCAGCGCGCAACTCAATCATTAACTGACTGACATTCGCCACTAAATTATCGTCATTTGAATTTTCTATTGCCTGTACCATACGGCTGCCTACTACCACCGCATCTGCAAATGCGGCCACATTTTTTGCAGTGACTGAATCTTTTACGCCAAAACCAACACCAATTGGCAAATCTGTTTTAAGTCGAATTTCTGCCACGCGCGATTTCACTTCTTCAATATCTAAATTAGCAGAACCGGTGACGCCTTTAAGCGAAACGTAATACAAAAACCCGCTAGCTTGATTCACAATTAAATCAACGCGCGCTGAGTCTGATGTGGGCGATAATAAAAATATACTATCCATGCCATTGGCCTGAAGCTGGCTGATAAATGCTTTACATTCTTCTGGCGGATAATCCACTGTAATTACACCATCAACGCCTGATTCTTTTGCTAACTGGGTAAATTTCTCAGCCCCCATCGCTTCAACAGGGTTAGCGTAACCCATTAATATAACAGGTGTTTTATCATCTTTTTGGCGAAATTCCGCCACCATACTTAACACTTTTTTTAGGCCAACTTTATGCACCAAAGCGCGCTCACTTGCACGCTGAATGACCGGGCCGTCGGCCATAGGGTCAGAAAATGGCACACCTAGCTCAATCATATCCGCACCTGTTTTTACCAAGGTATGCATTAAATTAACGGTGTGATTAGGGTGTGGATCACCTGCTGTAATGTAAGGAATTAACGCTTTTTTTTGGTTAAGTTTTAAGGTTGCGAAAATAGTTTGAATGCGTGACATAAATTTAATTTTTATAATGTGATGTTGGCTAACTTAGCAACTGTGTTGATGTCTTTATCACCGCGACCAGATAAATTCACCAAAATGATTTCATCTTTACGCATGGTTTTAGCCATTTTTTCTGCATGGGCTAGCGCGTGACTAGATTCTAATGCAGGAATAATGCCCTCTGTGCGGCACAGACTATGAAATGCAGACATGGCTTCATCGTCCGTAATTGCGACGTATTCTGCACGTTTGATGTCTTTAAGCCATGCATGTTCTGGGCCAACGCCTGGGTAGTCTAAGCCTGCAGAAACCGAATGTGTTTCAATGATATTACCATCTGCATCTTGCATTAAATAAGTACGGTTGCCATGCAACACACCAATCGGACTATTCGCGGTTAACGGCGCGGCATGCATGCCTGTTTCCATGCCATGTCCAGCGGCTTCTACACCAATCAAACGTACATTTGGCACATCAATGTACGGATAAAAAATACCCATTGCATTAGAACCACCACCCACACAGGCAACCACAGCATCTGGCTGACGACCTACCATCTCTTGCATTTGAATTTTGGCCTCAACTCCAATCACCGATTGAAAGTCGCGCACCATCATTGGGTATGGGTGCGGGCCTGCGACTGTGCCGATAATATAAAACGTATTTTCAATATTGGTCACCCAGTCACGCATCGCTTCATTCAACGCGTCTTTAAGCGTTTTTGAGCCACTTTCTACTGGCACTACAGTTGCACCTAACAGTTTCATTCTGAACACATTGGGCGCTTGGCGTTTGACGTCCTCAGAGCCCATATAAACCACGCACTCCAAGCCTAATCTAGCGGCGATTGTTGCCGTGGCAACGCCATGCTGGCCTGCGCCTGTTTCGGCAATCACGCGTGGCTTACCCATGCGTTTTGCCAGCAGAGCTTGGCCTATCGTATTGTTCACTTTGTGCGCGCCTGTATGGTTTAGGTCTTCGCGTTTTAGATAAATTTGCGCACCACCCACTTTATCCGACCAGCGCTTGGCGTGATAAATCGGACTTGGGCGACCAACAAAATGTTTTAAATCGTAGGCAAATTCGGCTAAAAAAGTTTCGTCATAACGATACTTTTCATACATCACGCGCAGCTCTTCAAGCGCCTCGACTAGTGTTTCGGCAACAAAAATACCACCAAATTGACCAAAATGACCGCGCGCATCAGGCATGTCATACACTTGCATCACCTACTCCTCAATTCCTGCTTTATCAAACTTTGTTTTAAAGTATTTAATACGTTAACTAGTAGCTCGAACAGATTGCATAAAATCTGCCATTTTTTTGGCATCTTTCACACCTTTACTTAGTTCTACTCCACCACTAATATCCACCGCGTAAGGCTTCACTTTTTCGATGGCTAAACCCACATTTTCAGCAGTCAATCCGCCTGCTAATATCACTGGTTTTGTCATGTTTTTGGGGATTAAGTCCCAATCAAATACGTGTCCTGTACCACCATAGGCGGAATCTGAATACGTATCTAAAAGTAACGCTTTTGCACTGCTAAATTCCACTTCGTATTGTAACAAATTAGTGTCTGGCTTAACGCGAATCGCTTTAAAATAAGGTAATTTAATTCGCTCGCATTCTGCCGCAGTTTCGTCGCCATGAAACTGCACAATATCAACGCGCACAGTTGATATCACTGCTTCAATCTCAAATTGCGCTGCATTGACAAACAAGGCGACTACACTTACAAAAGGTGGCAATGTTGCCACTATCTGCTGAGCCTGTTGCACTGTCACATGACGCGGACTCGCTGAGTAAAACACCAACCCAATCGCGTCTGCGCCGCAACGCACCGCTTCAAGCGCGTCATCTATTCGCGTAATGCCGCAGATTTTAACTCTTGTTCTGAATGGATTCATTTTGCTGGATTAGATTCCAAAATTAGCGCTACTTAAGTGAGGTAACATTATATAAGCCTTAAATACCGTTTCGTATCAGGCAGGTTAAATTTAACATCATAATCTACACCAGTTAGATACAAACCATTAGGCGAAAAAGTGGGTGGTGATATGGTACGGTCTTTTTGATTAAGCAAACGTGTAATCCAATCGGGCGCATATTTACCGTTGCCCACATAAATCAAAGCGCCCACCATGTTGCGTACCTGATGTTGCAGAAATGCATTGGCCGAAAAGTTAAAAATAATAGCCTCTTGATGAGCAAAAATATTCGCTTTTGCTAGATTCCTAATAGGCGATTTTGCTTGGCATTCGCTCGCTCTAAATGCACTAAAATCGTGTTCACCCTGCAACAAAGTAATCGCTTGCTGCATGGCTGCAATATCTAAAGGTAGATGATACCAACCTGCTTTGGTAGCGTGAACAGCAGGGGCAGTTGGCTGATTAATTAATAAATATTGATAATGTCGCTGGGTAGCAGAAAATCTCGCATGAAAGTCATCATCTACGTTTTGCGCCCACATGACACGCACTGTTGCCGGCAAAAATGCATTAACACCACGCACCCAAGCACTTAATGGTCTTAATACTTCACATTCAAAATGAACAACTTGCATTAAGGCGTGAACGCCCGTATCGGTTCGGCCAGCTGCATGTATGCGCACATCTTGTAATACTAAACTTTTAATCGCTGATTCTAGCGCATCTTGCACGCCGCATAGCATTGGCTGACTCTGCCAACCGCAAAAAACTGCTCCATCGTATTCCACTCCTAACACAATGCGCATTACGTAAACGTCTTTATTAGCATGTAAACAATAACCAGTATTAAAGCAAAAATAACCGCCATATCAATTACTTTAAAAATAGGTATTTCAAATTGAATACTGACATTTTCATACTTAACTGTATCCACGTGCCCAAATACTTTTAATTGCTCAAGCAAACTTCCATCTTTGCTTGAGGGTTGCGCCGACTCAACATAATGCAATGTTAACCATAATCTAGCAGCAAATCGTTCTACTTCTAAACCCAAGTATTTGAACGGAGACGCCAAAAAATAAAAACTAGAAATGAGCTGTTGTTTTGTGTTGAATGCCATTATTACTGACAGCATTGCTAGCAAAGCAAGTATTCTAAACATTTGAAGTAATCCCGTCTGCAATCCCTCATAAGTTGGACTCAAATTAAACATCCAGCCTTTAATGTGCTCTCCAGGTGTATTAAATAAAAAAATAACGATCATCACGATAAAAAACCATTTTAAGCGCTTAATTAACCTGAAAAAGTGATGCGATTTAATTCGAGTCATAACAGCCAGCAATAAAGCCGTCATCAAAATCAAATAACTAAGGGCAATTTGGTTAACAGCAATTGCAAATACTAAAAAACAGCATAACTGGGTAATTGTGTTAATTTTTAATCTCAATTGAATAGAATTTATATTGAATCACTTCATCGGCAATAAAAAAAGCTGAGCACAATGCTCAGCTTTTTTATTGATTACCACGACTAATAAATATTAGACGTTGTTGATTAACCAAGCTTTGCAAGCAGTGCTTCAGCACGTTTACGCTGACTTGCACCACCTTCCTTCATGACTTCATCTAGCAGCTCTTTTGCACCCTCTGCATCGTCCATCTCGATGTATGCAGCAACTAAATCCAGTTTTGTTTCAATTTCAATTGGTTCATCTGCAGCATTTACTAAAGGTGAATCGCCCGTATCAGGCATATCTAGACTAATAGATGATAAATCATAGGTGTTTGCAACAGATGTCTCATCTTCAACATAGCTAGAAGCTTCTGGCGATACTGTACTTAAATCAAAATTAAAATCAGATTCCATGTCAGATGTTTCTACTGGATCGAAACTGACTTCGGTTGCTAACTCATTTACGGATGTCTCTTCTAACACTGGCAACTCAAAAGATTCTGATATTTCCGAATCAACAGCACTAGTAGCATGAACGTCTTCTGCTGCTAATTTCGGCGCTTCAAAATCTGACATATTTAAACCTGGCATTGTGTGACCAAAGTTCACACCATCTTGCTCTGAAGCATCTTCTGCCGACGCTGTTAGATCGCCAAAATCAAAGTCTAGACTATCATCATTTTTTATTTCCACAGGAACAATCTCTGGCGCTGAAGCATCATCATGTATGGCTTGAAGTTGCTCTGGTTGATTTAAATTTTCAATGGTATTGGCCATTAAGCTTTCTGTAGTAGCTTCACTCATTGAAAATTCAGTACTTTCCGCATTTGCATCACTGCTTGAACTCTCAGCACTTACATTTGAAGTGCCAGTATTTAATACATCCAAGTCCAAATCAAAAGAATCTTTTGGATTGCTTAAAGAAGCATGGTTTTGCACTAATGAATCATTATCAAAAGAAAAATCTAAATCTGTTTCACTAGCTATAGGTGAGTTTGAAAAATCATTTGCGTCTAATTTTTCACCTGAGGAACTTGCAACACTATTGTGAGCCGTATTTGCTTGATAAAGTGGATTGCTAGGCTCTAATTTATAGCCAATTTCTGCCACTTTAAGCCAAGTGGAATCTTCTGCACCAAGAGTGGTATAAAGCTCGCCAGCAATTGTTTCAAATGCGGACACATTTTTGCTTGCAGCATACATTTCAAGCAGTTTTAAATGTAGTTCGTAGCGTTTAGGTTCTTTAGAAATCGCATCTTTTAGTATTTCTTCGGCTTGCGCGTCACGTCCGTAAGCCATATAAACTTCAGCTTCGGCAATCGGATCGACATCATTGGTATCAATCATGCCGCCGTTAGCGCTTTGTGAGAAATCAGTTAAGAAAGATGTATCGCCTGTATCGACACTTGAACCAGAGGTATTGCCAAAAACAGTGTTCGCTTTCAGCCCACCTGAAGTCATGATGCCTTGCTCGAAATCGGCTAGATTACGTTTACGCTTATTACGTAAGAACATCCATACGCCGCCCAATACTGCAAGTAAGCCAGCACCAGCACCTAGCAACGGTAAGTCAAGGCCATCTAATAGACTGGCTTCTGCAGCAGGCTCTGTAACAACAACAGGTGCAGGTTTAGGCTTTGCTTGAGACGCGTTTGCTACAGGTTGTGCTGCTTGTTCGGCTACAGCTAACTCTGCGGGAGCGGCTTGAACTGGTTTTACTTCTTCTGTGGCTACAGATGACTCGGACTGAGGCTGTTGATTATTACTTGTATCTGGTGATGCCTGCACTTCAGCTTGCTTTTGTATGTCAGACATTGTGTTGTTTCTTAATGCCAGCAACTGCTGCATATCTGCAATTTGCTTTTCTAATGCTGCTGTTTTATCTTGTGCTTCTTGAACTGTTTTTTCTCTAGCAGTTGTTTCTTCTTGCAATGCAGTAATTTTAGCTTGCAAGCCTTTTATGTCTTCAGCATCTTTTTTTGATAGAGCGGCTTCGCCTGCAGATAGCTTCACAACATCTTTAGGGCCAGCCGCAGGCGACATAGATTGGTCTTCAGCTGCGCTTTTAATTTTTCCATCAGCAGATTGCGAACTCGCTTCAGATTCAGTTGGCGCAGATTCTGCAACAATACCCGCTAATTTATTGCGATACTCATTCCAGTTTGCGGATTGCACTTTCACTTCTTTTGAAGCCTGCTGACGCGATAATCCTACTAAATCTTGCTCTGAAGGCGGTCGAATTATTTTCCCGACTTTGAGTCGGTTCATGTTTTTACCATCAAAAGCATTTGGGTTAGCTTGATATAAAGCCACTAGCATTTGATCGAGACTAACACCTTCCACTTGCATATCTCTTGCAATTTTGGCCAGTGAATCACCGCGTTGCGTGAGATACTCTTGAGTTGATGCGTCATTCTCGCTAGCAGTCTGCACCGCTTCGGATTTTTTTGGCGGGCTAGCCTTAGCTTCTGAGCTTGACTTTTTTGCGCTAGCAGCTTCATTGCTGATTGAATCTTGCTGTGATTCATTAGCCGCTTTAATAGTAGGCAACTGCGCTGTCTGACCACTAGCTTGGCTTGATTGTGGGCTGTTATCAGATTCGCCAGTATAGCCAGGAGGATCTAATAAAACGGTATATTCTCTTAATAATCGGCCAGAGCCCCAATCGACTTGAATCAGCATATCCAAAAACGGCTCGCTAATTGGCTGAGTGGACTTAAGTTTTAATATGGGCGTGCCATTTGCATTTTTAGATACTTCGACTTTGATGGTGCTGTGTGAAGCTGGGCGGTCTATGCCTTGATTTGCGTAAGCTTCTTCAGAAGCAATTACTGCAAAAATACTGTTTAACTCTTCTGGTGTAACTGACAATAATTCAATATCTGCTCTTAGCGGTTCTCCTAGCCCAGAACTTACATTTAATTTACCAAGTCCCGCCGAAAAAACAGCCATGGGCGCAAGCGCCATACATAATGCAACTGTTATTTTCTTTAATTTTGAGTTATGCACTATTCCACCCTTAAAATTTACCTAAATATGCAATAAGAAAAATAACATCAATTACTTAGAGTTGCAAGCTCATAATGCACATTATATTAGCAAGCTATGTGGTTGTAAGTGTGGATTGTTGGTTTTTTATCAACAGTGCCAGTATTTTGCCAGTTTAATGCTCGACCAAAATACGCAACATGCGACGCAAAGGCTCTGCTGCGCCCCAAAGTAATTGGTCGCCTACAGTAAAAGCAGACAAATAATCATTGCCCATATTGAGCTTACGCAAACGTCCGACAGGCGTCGTTAGTGTGCCTGTTACCGCAGCTGGGGTTAATTCGCGCATACTTGTTTCGCGTTCATTAGGAATGACTTTTGCCCATTGATTGGCTTCAGCCAACATTGCATTAATGTCCACCAAGGGCACATCTTTTTTAAGCTTGATGGTCAACGCCTGGCTGTGGCAACGCATCGCACCAATGCGCACACAAAGTCCGTCAATATGGATAAGATTAGCTTGACGACCCAAAATTTTATTGGTCTCAACGCCGCCTTTCCACTCCTCTTTACTTTGGCCATTACCTAAATCTTTATCAATCCAAGGAATCAAGCTGCCAGCCAATGGCACGCCAAAATGCGCGGTTGGGAATCTGTCATCACGTAAAGTGCCAGCCACTTCACGGTCAATATCCAAAATCGCAGATGCAGGGTCTTTTAGCAAATCGCTCGCGGCTAGATGCGCTTCGCCCATTTGTTTAAGCAACTCACGCATATTTTGCGCTCCTGCGCCTGATGCCGCTTGATAGGTCATCGAAGTCGCCCACTCAATTAAATCTGCTTTAAATAATCCGTTAAGTGCCATTAGCATGAGTGAAACGGTACAGTTACCACCCACCCAATTATTGCCGCCTTTATGCATAGCGTCTTGAATGACGTGCATATTCACTGGGTCTAAAATGATTACCGCGTCTTTTTCCATGCGCAAAGTAGAAGCCGCATCAATCCAATGGCCTTTCCAGCCAGCTTGTCTTAATTGCGGAAAAATTTCGCTGGTGTAATCACCACCTTGGCAGGAAATAATGGCATCCATGGATTTTAAGTCAGCAATACTTTTGGCGTCTTTTAATGCGGCAGATTCTTTGCCAACATTTGGTGCTTTGCCACCAATTTGCGAAGTTGTAAAAAATTGCGGCTCAATCAGCGCAAAATCATTCTCTTCCACCATGCGCTGCATCAGCACAGAGCCCACCATGCCACGCCAACCAACGAATCCAACTTTTAACATACTGACTCCAAATAACGCTTAATCGCACGCGTTTTCATTATTTTTAAATCAATCAAGCGCAGCAACAACCGCATCGCCCATCTCGCTACATTTCACTTTTTTGCAGCCTTCAGTCACAATATCTGCCGTCCTAAAGCCTATACTTAACGCTTTTTTACAGGCTAATTCTATGCGAGTTGCATTGGTTTCATCATTAAACGTGTAACGCAACATCATTGCGACAGACAAAATAGTTGCCAATGGATTGGCAATATCCTTGCCTGCAATATCAGGCGCAGAGCCATGGCTAGGCTCATACATACCTTTGTTGTTCGCATCTAACGAGGCAGATGGCAACATACCGATTGAGCCTGTCAACATAGAAGCTTCATCCGATAAAATATCGCCAAAAATATTACCAGTCACCATCACATCAAACTGTTTCGGCGCACGAATCAATTGCATGGCCGCGTTATCCACATACATATGGCTTAACTCCACCTCTGGATAATCTTTAGACAACTCAATCATCACTTGGCGCCACAATTCTGTTGTTTCCAGCACGTTGGCTTTATCTACAGAGCAAACCTTTTTATTACGCTTCATGGCAATATCAAACGCTACTTTACCAATGCGGCGAATCTCAGATTCGTTATAGCGCATGGTGTTAATGCCTTGACGCTCGCCATTTTCTAATGTGCTAATACCGCGCGGTTGACCAAAATAAATATCACCAGTTAACTCACGAATAATCATCAAATCCAAGCCAGAAACCACTTCTGGCTTCAAGGTAGAAGCACCTGCCAATTCAGGGTAAAGCAAAGCTGGACGGAGATTAGCAAACAAATTCAACTCTTTACGAATGCGCAATAAGCCTCGCTCTGGGCGCAGATGGCGCTCTAGCTTGTCATATTTCCAGTCGCCTACGGCACCCAATAATACGGCGTCAGAATCTTTAGCCAATTGCAAAGTACTATCTGGCAAAGGGTCACCAAATGCCTCATAACCCGCGCCACCAATCGGCGCTTCTGTCATGCTTAAGTCTTTGATATTGAGCGCTTTTAATACTTTAACCGCTTGTGCAACAATTTCTGGTCCTATGCCATCACCTGGCAATATTGCTAATTTCATCACTAACTTTCTAGAACTAATTTTTTAATTGAAAAGCCGTATTAAACGAAAAGCCAAGGCTGAGATTGTTTATGCTTCACTTCAAATGCCTTGATTTTATCTTGTTGTTGCATAGTCAAGCCAATATCATCCAACCCATTGAGTAAATTATGTTTTCTAACATTATCCACTTCAAATGTGTGTGCTTTTCCATTGGGTTTAGTCACTGTTTGCGCAGCCAAATCAATGTTCAATTTATAACCAATATCTGCTTCAACTTCTTGAAACAAACTTTCCACAATTTCAGCGGATAGCACAATCGGCAACATGCCATTTTTAAAGCAGTTATTAAAGAAAATATCGGCAAAGCTAGAGGCAATTACCACTTTAAAACCAAAGTCTTCCAGCGCCCAGGGTGCATGCTCGCGGCTTGACCCGCAACCAAAATTTTCGCGCGTTAGCAACACACTGGCACCCTGATAACGTGCTTGATTCAACACAAAATCAGGGTTAAGCGGCCGTTTGGAGTTGTCCATACCTGGCTCGCCATGGTCTAAATAACGCCATTCATCAAACGCATTAGGCCCAAAGCCCGCACGTTTAATCGACTTTAAAAATTGCTTTGGGATAATGGCGTCGGTATCCACGTTAGCTCTATCTAACGGCGCGACCAAACCATTTAACTGCGTAAAAGCTTGCATAATTATTCTTTAAAATAGCTTTTTTTAATTGGTTGATTTTTGAATGGCTTCGCCACCCTTTTCAAGATCTTTACCCACGCCATTAATGGTGTTGCAGGCAGTTAATGTGAAAGCAACGACGATAAGTGCAAATAATGTCTTCATAAAATCCCCTTATATAAAATTAAATCAATCTAACATCTACAAAATGACCCGCAACGGCAGCAGCAGCTGCCATCTCTGGGCTAACCAAATGTGTACGCCCACCTTGGCCTTGACGGCCCTCAAAATTACGGTTACTGGTTGATGCGCAACGCTCACCTGGCTCTAAACGGTCTGCATTCATCGCTAAACACATTGAGCAACCTGGTTCACGCCATTCAAAACCCGCATCGGTAAAAATCTTGTCTAAGCCTTCAAGCTCCGCTTGTGCTTTGACTAATCCAGAGCCTGGCACTACTAATGCCAACTTAACGTTTGGGGAAATATGCTTACCTTTTGCCACAGCTGCCGCCGCGCGCAAATCTTCAATACGCGAGTTGGTGCAAGACCCGATAAATACTTTATCGATATTAATTTCGTCTATCGGCGTATTCGGCGTTAAGCCCATATAAGCATAGGCACGCTCCCAATCGCTGCGCTGCACTTCATTTTTTGCCAAATCCAAGCTAGGTACTTTCCCATCAATGCCCACTACCATTTCTGGCGATGTTCCCCAAGTGACTTGCGGCTGAATATCTTCTGCTTTCAAGATAACAACCTTGTCGAATTTAGCACCTTCGTCACTGTGCAAAGTTTTCCAATAAGCAACGGCGTCACCCCATTGCGCCGCTTTGGGGGCAAATGGACGACCTTTAACGTAATTGATGGTTGTATCGTCAACTGCCACCATACCTGCGCGCGCGCCTGCTTCAATCGCCATATTGCACAAGGTCATGCGGCCTTCCATGCTTAATGCGCGGATGGCTGAACCAGCAAATTCAATGGCATAGCCATTGCCGCCAGCCGTGCCAATTTTGCCGATAATCGCCAAGGCGATATCTTTAGCCGTTACGCCATTGCCCAATTGACCATCCACCAACACTTGCAGCGTTTTGGATTTTTTTTGCACCAAACATTGGGTTGCCATGACATGCTCAACTTCAGACGTGCCTATGCCATGTGCCAAAGCGCCAAACGCACCGTGCGTGCTGGTGTGCGAATCACCGCAAACTACTGTCATGCCAGGCAATGTCGCGCCCTGCTCAGGGCCAATCACATGCACAATACCTTGGCGCAAGTCGTTCATCTTGAATTCAGTCACGCCATGCTCAGCACAGTTTTCGTCCAAAGTTTGCACCTGCAAACGTGAAATCGGGTCTGCAATGCCAGCAACGCCGCTATCTCTATTGGTCGTTGGCACATTGTGATCTGGCACAGCCAAAATAGAGTTAACACGCCACACTTTACGATTCGCTAATTTAAGGCCTTCAAACGCTTGCGGGCTGGTCACTTCATGCACCAAATGACGGTCGATATAAATCAGCGCCGTGCCGTTTTCCTCATGCACCACGTGGCTATCAAATAATTTATCGTAAAGCGTTTTTGCGACCATTTTCAACCTACTTAACCACTATTAATCTCTAAAATTACCAAACTGCAACGGAAAATCCGTCACATTTTTCTTGCAAAATGCAATCGCTTCTTGCAGCAAATCACGTTTTGCACCATTCACACGCACTTCATCACCTTGAATGCTGGCTTGCACTTTTAGGCCAGAATCTTTAATCAATTTTGCGATACGCTTGGCTAACTCACTATCAATACCTGCGCGGATTTTCAGCTCTTGTTTCACCTTATTGCCACCCACTTTTTGCACATCTTTATGCTCTAAGCGCTTGGTGGAATCAGGCTCTTTCTTTTCCATACCAGGCAACAAAATATCCTTGATTTGATCTAGCTGAAAGTCATTATCACCATATAAAGTAATAATGCTGTCTTTTTCGTTTAATTCAACTTTGGCAGACGTACCTTTAAAGTCATATCGATTGGTAATTTGTTTACCAGCGGTATCAATCGCATTTTTTAATGCAACCATATCGACTTCAGAACTGATATCAAATGAAGGCATTTTTAACTCCTACTCTAAGGTTTTTACTCAAAGTGACAAACATAATCCAACATTTCTAAAGTTTCGATATCAAAGCTAGAATTACCAGGCACAGTAAATTTCTCACCTGCACTATAGGTTTTCCATGATTCTTCGCCTTGCAAACGTACTTTGCAAACACCCAGATTAATTTCCATTAGCTCTGGCGCGGCAGTGTTAAAGGTTAAAGTGCTTGGGAAAATCACACCAATCGTACTACGCGTTCCATTAGGAAGCATCACGGTGTGACTGACGCATTTACCATCAAAGTACACATTCGCTTTTTTCTTTACGCTAACATTGTCAAATTGTGCCATTTTTAACTCCCTTATTAATATTTTATGTATTTACTTAACACTATTTTTTGGTCAAATTTTAGTGTTAAGTTAACCTTGTTTTTTCTTTAAATTTGCCGCGATGCGCATTCTTAACGCATTTAATTTAATAAAACCACCTGCATCTTTTTGGTCATAAGCGCCTGCATCATCTTCAAAAGTGGCGATTGTAGAATCAAATAGCGAATTGGTTTTACTGTCACGGCCTGTCACAATCACATTTCCTTTGTATAATTTAACGCGCACCCAGCCATTGACTGACGTTTGTGTGTGATCAATCAGCGTTTGCAAAGCTATACGCTCAGGGCTCCACCAGTAACCGTTGTAAATCATGCTGGCGTAGCGCGGCATTAAATCGTCTTTCAAATGCGCCACTTCGCGGTCTAAGGTAATGCTTTCAATCGCGCGATGCGCTTTTAGCATAATGGTGCCACCCGGCGTTTCGTAGCAGCCGCGCGATTTCATGCCCACGTACCGATTCTCAACCAAATCTAGACGGCCAATGCCATGCTTGCCGCCGATTTTATTCAAATGCGCTAATAACTCATGCGGCTTCATCGCTTCGCCATTTAACGAAACTGGGTCACCATTCACATACTCAATATCTAAATATTCAGCTGCGTCTGGCGCTTTTTCAGGGCTCACAGACCAACGCCACATTGACTCTTCCGCCTCTGCTGCTGGGTTTTCAAGGTGGCGACCTTCATACGAAATATGCAATAAATTTGCATCCATTGAGTATGGACTGCCGCCTTGTTTGTGTTTCATCTCAACAGGAATGCCATGCTTTTCAGCATAATTCATTAGCTTTTCACGACTTAACAGATCCCACTCACGCCATGGTGCGATGATTTGAATATTGGGATTTAAGGCATAAGCACCCAATTCAAAACGTACTTGGTCGTTGCCTTTTCCCGTTGCGCCATGTGAAATCGCATCGGCATTGGTTTCGGCGGCAATTTCAATCAAACGTTTGGCAATGAGTGGACGCGCGATTGAAGTACCTAATAAATACTCACCCTCATAAACCGTATTGGCGCGAAACATAGGAAATACGAAATCGCGCACAAACTCTTCACGCACATCATCAATGTAAATCTCTTTAACACCTGCTGCTTTGGCTTTGGCGCGCGCTGGCTCTAGCTCTTCACCTTGACCTAAATCGGCAGTAAAGGTCACCACTTCACATTTATATTCATCTTGTAGCCATTTTAAAATCACAGACGTGTCTAAGCCGCCCGAATAGGCCAATACGACTTTTTTAACTTCTTTTTTTGCTACTTTAGTATCTGCACTCATAGCGCTAACTTTTCCTTAATTAACTTTACCCAATAGTAAATATTCCATTAATGCCTTTTGCACGTGAAGCCTATTCTCTGCTTCTTCCCATACCACGCTTTGAGGGCCGTCAATCACATCTGCGGCTACTTCCTCACCGCGATGTGCGGGTAGGCAATGCATAAATAATGCGTCTTTTGCGGCTATACGCATCATATCGCTGTCCACTTGCCAATCAGCAAAATCGCGCATACGCTCTTCGTTTTCTGCCTCAAAACCCATACTAGTCCATACATCTGTGGTCACCAAATCAGCGCCGCTGGCAGCCTCCATTGGGTCAGCAAAGGTTTCAAAATGGTCGTCACCATACAAATTCGCGCGCTCCACTTCTACTTCGTAACCTGGTGGGGTAGAAACATGCACATTAAAGTCCAGCACTTCAGCCGCTTGCAACCATGTATTGCAGACATTATTGCTGTCACCAATCCATGCAACAGTTTTGCCCTTAATCGAACCTTTTTGCTCAATAAAAGTAAAAATGTCCGCCAAAATTTGGCAAGGATGGTACTCATTGGTTAAGCCATTAATCACAGGCACACGTGAGTTAGCAGCAAAGCGCTCAATAATATCCTGCTCAAAAGTACGTATCATCACAATATCGGACATGCGCGAAATCACTTGCGCCGCATCTTCAACTGGCTCACCGCGACCCAGTTGCGAATCACGCGTATTCAAATAGATAGCCGAACCACCCAATTGGTGCATGCCTGCTTCAAACGACAAACGCGTACGCGTACTGGCTTTTTCAAAAATCATCACCAAAGTGCGATCTTGCAAAGGCCAGTATTGTTGATACTCCTTGAATTGCGCTTTGATAATTTTGGTGCGCGCAAAAATATGATTGAGCTCATCCAAATTCAAATCATTAAATTGCAAAAAGTGTTTAATATCAGCCATATGTGTACTCGTTTTACTGATTTAAAATCACTGACTTAAAAATTGTTTAATCAATTTGCTTAAACGCTCAACCAATTCAAGTGCTTCCGCTTCGTTGATAACAAGTGGCGGCAATAAACGAATCACCTTTTCAGCCGTTACGTTAATTAGCAATTGCGTTTCTAAAGCCATTTCAACAAGCTCAGAACATGGTCTATCTAACTCAATACCAATCATCAAGCCAGCATTGCGTACTACAACCAAGCCATGCGTATTTTGCAATTCTGCTTGCAATTTTTCACGAATAAGATCGCCCATTTTGGATGCGTTTTCGCGTAAATTTTCTTCTTCAATAGCGTTTATTGTTGCTAAACCAGCGCTTGATGCCAATGGGTTGCCGCCAAAAGTTGAACCATGTTTACCATAAGTAAACGTCTGCGCCGCGATACCTTTTGCAACGCAAGCGCCAATTGGCACGCCAGAGCCTAGACCCTTAGCCAAGCTCATCACATCTGGCATGATGCCAGTATGCTGAAATGCAAACCAAGTACCGGTGCGGCCAATGCCACTTTGTACTTCATCCACCATCAATAACCAGCCATTTTCATCACAGACCTGACGCAAACCTTGAAAATACGCTTTCATATCCGCTGGAATATGAATACCACCTTCACCTTGCACAGGCTCAACCAAAATAGCGACCACGTTATTTTTACGCGATGCAATTTGCTTGATTGCGACCAAGTCATCATAAGGCACGCGAATAAAACCAGAAACCAGCGGCTCAAAGCCTGCTTGCGCTTTGCGGTTACCAGTTGCCGAAAGCGTTGCCATGGTACGGCCGTGAAAAGCGCGTTCCATCACGATAATTTCAGGATTTTCAATGCCTTTATTGTGCCCATAAAGCCGCGCCAGCTTAATGCTGGCTTCGTTGGCTTCACAGCCAGAATTGCAGAAAAAAACATTATCCATACCAGAAATTTCGGCAATTTTATTACCCAAAGCCTCTTGTTCGGCAATCTGATAAATATTAGAAACATGAATTAATTTGGCTGCTTGATCAGAAATCGCTTTAACCAATTTAGGATGCGCGTGGCCAAGACCATTCACTGCAACGCCCGATAGCGCATCTAGGTATTTTTTACCTTCGTCATCCCACAGCCAAACACCCTCGCCTTTTACAAAAGTAACAGGCTGACGGGTGTAAGTACTCATCAAATGGTTGCTTGTCAAATGTGCCATGATTTTAATTTCTATAAAATATATTTCTATTCTAAATCTTTAATCAAAAAGGTCTTTAACCAAAAAGAAAACGGCGGCTCAGGCCGCCGTTATTGCCTTTGTGCTAATTACAATCCTAAAACAGCGCGATGCGTTAATCCGTTTGCCATAAAAAATAACATCGGAATAGATAGCATCATATTGGTACGCGATGCCAGCATAGCCACACGTCGTGCTTTGGCTTTTTCTGCATCATCGGCCGGAACCATGCCAAGTATTTTTTGCTGATTTGGCCAAATTAATACCCATACGTTAAACAACATAATGGTGCCTAACCATGCGCCAATACCAATACCTTCATAGCCATTGCGCAACAAAAAGGCATTTGTAAAACCTGCACCTAACAGCCATGCCCCTGCAACCCATGTAGCAACAGCAGACCAGCGAAACCATAATAAGGCGCGTGGTGCTACATGCTTGGTGATACCTGCCGCGGTACCATCTGCGCCTGCATCTTTCAACGCTGCCATTTGCACCAAATTAAAATAGTAAAGTAAACCAATCCATGTCACGCCTGATAATAAATGTATCCAACGCGCGATTCCTGGCATGATCTCCATTTTAAGCTCCCACTAAAAAATTTTTGAGGAAAAATACTAGCACTACAGTAAGCACGATGCCAGAAATAATAGTGCCTGCAACTGATTCCAAGGGATTTTTCATTGCCATTTCTCCTGAAAGGTTTTTGTTATTTTATTGGTTTACTTAATTAAGCTTCGAGAGTAGCGCAAAAGGCTCTTTTTGGCAAGATTTACGGGTGAGTTAAGCCTTAAAACTTAAGGACAATGCGCGTTTTTATTCAATTCTGACTGTAAAAAAGGTTGTATACGCTGCTGTGTATTCGGATGAGAGGCCAACATATCGTTAAATGAATGATTTTCTTGGGGTTTAGCTGGCTTATTGTGCTGAATTTCGGTTTTATTTTTAGCATTTTTACCATCCAATTCGGCAGATTTTGCTTGATTTTCTAAGCGTTGCAAAATATCGGCAAATGCACGTGGTGGCAAGCAAGCTTTTTGCAAAGCAGCCAAAGCAAAACCATCGGCCTCTAATTCATGCTCGCGCGAATATTGCATCTGCATCAATACCGCAGGTAAGCCAGAAGCAACTGAGCTTACATCACCAGTGATAGACGCGATAATTAGGCCTGACAACACACCTTGAATACTTTGCCTAAAAGCATGGCGTTGTTGCACATGGCCTAGCTCGTGCGCTAAAACAGCCACGATTTCGGTGTCATTTTTTGATAGCGTCACCAAATCGTCGGTCACCACCATCACGCCGCCTGGCAGAGCAAACGCGTTGGCGCCAATCATGCCACCATCCCTAAACGTTAAGCGATAATTAGGGCAGTTTTTTACATGCCCACACAAATCGTTTAACGCATTGGTAATGGCAAGCTGATGAGCGGGAGCTGTTTTGCTGGGGGAAAAATAACCAAATTTGTGATCTAAGCCATTGAGCACCTGCTCACCCAGTTTAGATTCCATGCTAGGTGGCGTTGCTTTTGCAACCACTTCCGCCAGCTTCGGCACGCCAAATTGCAAAAATCCCCAGCCTGAAAATACGGTTAATGCCAAAGCAACCAGAACCCAAGTAAGATGATTTTCCAAATAATGCAAAGCGCCCCAATACATGCTGCTTTTGCTGGAAATAACTGACTCTAAAGCGCTGATTTCATACGCCTCTAAGCGACCGCCATTGTCTAAATCGATGATGCGTTTCGCAGCGCCCAGCCTTGCTTGCACATCGCAATCTTTAAAGCTAAATGTTAATGTTTCAGCATTAACATCAAAAGCGATTTGCTGAGTATCCGCCAAAACGCGCACCAGCACTGGCTGAACGCGCGCACTGACCCCGTCAAAGTATTCAGCTTCAAATGTCATTACAGGCTATTAAACAAAAGACAATTATCCAAAGGACAAGTCCACATCAAACATTTCAGCGATTTCTTCGCCGGTGGCTTTCACTTCTGCTTTTTTATCACCGACAAATTGGTCAAAATCCACATCGCCAATAATACTTAGTTTGGATGCGCGATAGCGCGCCAAACGAATTTGTGCCCAAGGGGTAGCCAAGCCAAAAGTGAGCATAATGGCAACAATATTACTAAAATAAAGCCAAATAAAATCGCGTGCGCGCAATTTGCTCTGGAAAGTTAACTGGTCTATTTTTGTATTATTCCAAATTAAGTTACCAATACGCGCTTGCAGATAGGCAACAAAACCAAAGATAAAAAATGCATATAGCCCAAGCCCCGCCAAGACAATTAACAAATATAAAGGCTGTTTTAGTATTTCTTGCATTTTCCCTTTAGATGCTTGCTCCTGTTTTTGCATTATTTCTTCTAGCATTTTTTGCTGCTCTAATTCGGTTAAGTCTTGTGTGTTTGCAGTAGGCTCTTGCATATCAACAGCTTGCTCTGGCGTGTTCTCAGACATATCTGCTGGCATTTGATTTGCCTCTAGCGAGGCATCTGGCACATTTTCTGAATACACGCGCTCTATTGTTGGCATAGTGGAATCAGCCGTTTCATTCGCTGCAAGCACAATGCTAGGTTGAAGCGCCACAAATGGCTGTACATATTGCGTACCTGCGTTAGCTTGGCTAGCGGCTTTTATCATATATTGCTGATAAGCTGGAACGGCAATTGCCGCCAAAATACCAATAATGAGCGGGATAATTAGAATAATTAAATATACTTTGTAAAATTGCTTAACCACACGGCGCATCTCAAATTGGCTTAAACCAAAACGATGATTGTTGACTAAAAACTGGCTTTTTTCGTGCGAGATGTACGGAATAATCAAGCCTAGTGTAAAAAATGTGAGTAAAGGCAACACAATAAATACTTTAGCTGCTTGGCCTACCGTGCCAACAAAATCAAAACGTAAACCACGATGGCTACTGTTACGCGCATTAAAAATTGACCCGCGCACCACCAACCAAGGCAGAAAAATAAATAATATCAACATAAAAGCAATGGGTAAAACTGGGCTAATATTGGCACTAAAGCTGTAGCCCATAAAGAAAGCAAAGGCAATAATGCGGCCTTTTAAAATAGAGATTGGCTTGGCGTGATAATCAAAGCCTACGCTTTCTATCAAGGTGTTGTGATAAAAATATTTTTTACGGCGCACCTTAGCCCAAGCCGAATAAATACCAAGCGTGATGATTGTGAGTAACAGGTTGACAATCCAAATACCAAAATACTCGGCTGTCTTGCCTTTAAAGATAATTGGCGTTATTTTTTGACTGACTGAATCCATATTTTATCCCTGTTATTTTTTGTTAATATTAATCAAAGTGTACCCGAATTATTGCCTTACGCATATTTTGTTATTGCGCTTTTTATCGCAGACTTAACACATTTTTTGCGGCAAATTTATATGCTAAAAATGCATGTTAATTTGCTGCTATACCTCGCTTAATTACTAGGCAAAATCAAACGCTTAGTGCAAAATCTTACCTGCATTAATTTTCAAACTTATTTTTATGGCTTTAACTGCAATTCTTAAGAAAAATCCAACACAATCCGCTTTAGAAACACCGTCACAATTGCCTGTTAATTGGTACGCTGATGCTGCTGTCTATCAATTAGAGCAACAGTATTTGTTTACCAAAGCGCCAAAATATGTTGGGCACGCTTTAATGGTGCCGAATGCTGGCGACTATTACACGCTGGATTGGATGCATAATGCAAAAGCCTTAATCAACCAAGCGGGCGAAATCGCATTATTAAGCAACGTATGCCGCCACCGCCAAGCTGTGATGCTGACAGGCACAGGCAACACCAGTCATATTGTGTGTCCACTGCACCGCTGGACTTATGATTTAGATGGCCGGCTTTTGGGTGCACCACATTTTGAGCAAAACCCGTGTTTACATCTAAGCAAGACGCCACTTCAAAATTGGCAAGGCCTGCTATTTGAAGATTCAAATACCTCTGGCCCATCAGGCAGTCTGATTAACGAATTGAATCAGCTAGGGTGTAAACAAGACTTTGACTTTACTAATTACCACTTAGATTCAGTTAACATTGAACACTACAATTTCAACTGGAAAAACTTTATTGAAGCCTATTTAGAAGATTATCATGTTGGCCCATTTCACCCAGGTTTAGATGCCTTTGTGGATTGCGAAAATTTAAGCTGGGATTTTGGTGAGAATTTTAGCGCGCAAACTGTTGGCTACAAGCCTGCCACGAATGAAAATTTATCTAAAACTTATCAAGCTTGGCAATCTGCCGTCACCAATTATCACGGCAAAACACCACCAAAACATGGCGCTATCTGGTTTGTGTATTACCCATTTTTGATGATTGAGTGGTATCCCAATGTGTTAGTGGTTTCGCACCTGATTCCAACAGGTGTAGATACTTGCAGCAATGTGGTTGAGTTTTATTACCCTGAAGATATTGCCTTGTTTGAGCGTGAATATGTGAAGGCACAGCAAGCGGCGTACCATGAAACCGCAATTGAAGATAAAGAAATCTGCCAGCGCATGCATGATGGCCGCAAAGGCTTATTTGCGCTTGGTTTGAATGAAACAGGACCCTATCAGCATCCATTAGAAACTGGCTTAGAGCACTTTCATCAATGGTATCGCCGACAAATGGAAGCGCATCTGCCGTAAATGCAAAATATCAAAATCTTGCACTTTAAAACTGCGCAATCAAACTCATGCAATTAAAACACTTGTGAAGCTACCTAATTTAGGCAGTTTTTGGATGCTGATTGCTGCATTTGGCTTTGCGGTAATGGGTGCGCTGGTTAAAGTGGGCGCTGCTAAATTTAATAGCGCAGAGTTGGTTTTTTATCGCTCGCTTTTTGGCTTAATGGCTATTTATGTTTATATTTTTGCCAAAAAATTACCATTAGCCACGCCTGTCATGGGCAAACAAATGTCACGCGCTTTGGTCGGCTTTGCTTCGCTGGTTTTATTCTTTTACGCCATCGCACATTTGCCTTTGGCAACCGCTGTTACGCTTAATTATACATCTGCCCTTTTTTTGGCCTTGCTCATGCCTTTAATGCTACACGAAAAGCCCAAGCCGATTTTGTACGCCATGATTTTATTAGGCTTTGTCGGTGTGGTGATGCTATTAAAACCCAGCTTTGCTAAGCAAGATTTAATCGCAGGCGCAGTGGGTTTATTATCAGGATTTGGCGCGGCATTTGCCTATGTGCATGTCAAACAACTCGGCAATTTGGGTGAGCCAGATTGGCGTACGGTTTTTTTCTTCACCTTGATTTCCACTATTGCCAGCGGCTTTTGGATGTTGCTGCAAAGCTATACAGCGCTTACATGGAACGATATCCCCACTTTGCTGGGCTTAGGCACTTCTGCCACCATTGCGCAGCTAGCCATGACCCGCGCTTATCGCACAGGCAAAACGCTCACCGTGGCAAGCCTAGCTTACACCACAGTCATATTTGCCAGCTTATTTGGTGTGCTTTTTTGGCAAGAAGCACTATCGCTTTCAGAATGTATCGCGATTGGCATTATTATTTTAAGCGGTATCGTGAGCGCAAATGCCACCAATCGCTCAACATAAATTACGCTATAACTCTATTAGAATCAGCTTGTTATAAGTCGCTAGACTTTTATTTTAAATAGCAGTAATCTTAACTTCCCACGTTACAAACATTCGATTATTTGAATGATGAATTACGTTATCAGTCTTAAACATATCGCGAAATATATTGTCTTGCTTTTGGCCTCAGCCAGTCTGCTCAGTGGCTGTTTGGGCGGCACTCTTGCTCAGCAAATTGCCCGCTCAATTGCCACCAGCGTAGCAGATAATGCAGTGGCAAGCGCCATGGATGTACAAGAATTAGACGCGCAAGACAAGTTTTCCCGCAAGCCAAAAAATATTGTTTTAAAAGACACCCCACCAGACCCCTATTTAACAGCTTTTGCCAGTGCGCGTTTTGAGGAATTAAAACCGATTTCAGAGCCTCTTCCAGACACCTTAACTGAGGTTGAAACAATAGCTCCTGTAGTAATCAGCAGCCAGTTGGTGCGCGTTGAGCTATTTAATTTGTTGATTGGTGATGAAAAAGCCGCGGTATACACAAAAGCGCAACTATTAGGCGCAACATTATTACCTAAACCGCGAGAATGGAAATTGTGGCAAGTGGCCACTGGAAAAATCAAAACAGAGGCTAACCACAGCAAGGTTAAGCACAGTGAAGTCAATCAAAGTGAGGCCACTTTAAAACAAAACCAACAATTGATTACTTTTTTAATCCCACCAGAATTTGGCAAATTACCCAGCGGCAGCGTAACGCTAGTGGAAATAGCCAACGCTGGCGAGCTTAATATTGCGCGTTACAAAGTGAATTAACAAAAAATTAAGCCCTTTTTAGGTGTTAAGTATTGATTGAGTTAAGGGTCAATTAATCCGCTACGCATGGCAATTAGCGCAATTTCTGCTGAATTATTCGCGTTAAGTTTTTGCTTAATATTGTATAGATGTGTACCAACAGTGCGTGGACTTAAAAACAGCGTTTCAGCAATCTCATTGGTGGTTTTGCCTTTAGCCAACGACATAAACACCTCAAATTCGCGCTCGCTCAACACATCTACTGGGTTTTGCTCACCCGATAATTGTTGAATCGCCATTTGTTGCGCAATGCTTGCCTCAATATATTTTTTGCCGCTGGCTACCGTGCGAATCGCTTTAATCAACTCTTCTGCCGCACTACGCTTAGTTAAATAGCCCATCGCCCCTGCATTTAACACCCTTTTAGGATGCACAGAATCTTCATGTGCGGATAGCACTAAAATTTTGGCATGACTTTCTTTTGCCAAAATCCGCTCTATGGCCTCCATACCGCCAATGCCTGGCATCGTAATATCCATTACCACTACATCAGGCTTATGCTCCACAAAACTTTTAATCGCAGTTTCACCATTTTCTGCTTCGGCAATCACTTTAATTTCGCTGGCTGACTCAAGCAACATTTTAAAACCCATACGCACTACGGCGTGGTCGTCGACTAGCATCACATTAATTGGACTCATTTGTTACCTTTTGCTTAATTGCTCACGTTTAACGCTTGCGGAATATTAATATAAATTGTGGTACCTGAAGATTGGCTGCCAGCTGATTTTACACCCGCTTTTTTACTGCTAACTTTGGTTACCATTTGCGTATTTGGTTCAGAATCCACATTAAAACTACCTTTAAAGCCTTGCACACGCTCACGCATACCAAGCAAACCAAAGTGATTAGTTTGATCTACTGCGTTGACATCCATGCCTTTTCCATCGTCTTTAATGGTCAACTGCAGTGCACCGGTTTTAGTTATGGCTAGCTTTACTTCTATATTTTTAGCTTCTGCGTGTTTAATCGCGTTATTAATCGACTCTTGCACAATTCGATAAATATTAATATTTAAACTCTCGCCTAAGCCGTCTAAATTACCAGAAAACTCTAAAGTAATATTCAAGTTAGGTTGTTGTTTTTGCACATTATTAATGGCATCTTTTAAGGTTTCCACTAAACCCAAATTATCTAAAGAACCAGGTCGTAATTGCCGAATAATATTGTGCATGCCATCATAAATATGATTTGCCGCCGCCACAATGGTTTGTGCGCTGGCTTCTACTTCTGGCGCTTTTTCTTTGGTTTTATTAGCGATTGCTACGGCAAATGTTTTAATTGCCGTCACATATTGCCCAAGCTCATCATGCAGTTCGCGCGCCAAGCTACGGCGTTCGTCCTCAATATGCTTTTGAATTAAATGCGTAATTTGGCGATTTTCTTCTAATTTATTTTCAGCAACCTCAGCTTTGCGCTCTGCAATTTCCGCATGTTTGCGCTCGGTAATATCGCGCATACTACAAATATCGCCAATCAATTCATTGGTTTGCGGATCAATCAGTGGCGCGGCCGAAATCGATACATCTACAATGCGCCCATCTCGCGCTTGGCGCTGCGTATCGTGATTCTCTACATTACGTCTATCATTAATCGCGCGCATATTTTGCGCTAAATCACGCTCTTCACCTTTTGGTGTCAAAATACTGGCCGATTTTCCAATAATATCTTCTGGCGCGTAACCAAATATTTTTTGCGCTGCGGCATTCCAAAACGAAATATTGCCGTTTAAATCATGAATCATCACCGCATCTGCGGTTTGTTGCGCAATCAGCGCCAAACGTTGATTTTCGGCAGTGCTTTTTTGCAGCGATTCACCCATTAAGTTAAAGTTTTTAGCGATTGAGCCAAACTCTGGCAAATCAAAATGTGGCAAGCGCGTCGTTAAATCGCCCTGCTCCATTTGATTAATGGCTTTTAGCATGGGCTGCAAAGGTCTTAGCCAGCGGCCCAACATCCAATACACAATTGCATTTAACAATATAAAGAAACCCAGCCCTACCCAAAACAAAAATCGCATTTTGCTCCAAGCCTCGCGTATGGCGCCTGCGGGGTTAGGCGTGACGACTAACTTACCAAAACGAATTAGACGTGTGACGGATTTTTCGTGCGGGTTTAGCATATTTTCAAACCACTGCGGCGGATAAATATCTGAGCGATATTTAGAAGGCGGTGATTGAAAAAGCAATGCGCCATTTAAACTATACAAGTAAATTTCATTGCTACGCACATGCCCCAAATGCTCTAAAAAACGGCGCATTACATCGTGCGTGTAACCCCATTCAGGGTTTTGAATCGAGCTCACCACAACCGTATCCAGCAGCTGTACGGTTACTCTGGTTGCAGCTTCCACTCCTTCTTGAATAGACGACTTGGTGCCTTTTAAAATAACGTATCCAACTGCCAACATAAATAGCAGCAACAAGGCAGTAATCAATAAATTTAGGCGAAAACGTAAACTCATAATAGCAACTTAATCATCTATCGTAATCGTTTTAAATTCGGCTGGCACTGGTGGGTATTCTAATTGCAGTTTTTTAAGCGCACTAAATAGTAGGCGTGAAATCAATAGGTTACGATTCATTTTAGAATCTGCTGGCACCACATACCAAGGTGCGTAACTGGTGCTTGTTGCACTCATCGCATTTTCATACGCCTGCATATATTGCGGCCATAATGCGCGCTCTTTTAAATCGTTTGGATTAAATTTCCAGGTTTTTGTGGCATCATCTAACCTATCTTGCAAACGTTGTTTTTGCTCTTCTTTTGAGATATGCAGAAAACATTTAATAATGACCGTACCCGTATCAGTTAACAACTTTTCGAAGGCATTTATTTGCGCATAGCGGCGTTTACACTCGGCATCATCAATCCAATTGTGCACCTTAACAATCAGCACATCTTCATAATGGCTGCGGTTAAAAATCACAATTTCACCTTTTTGCGGCACTTGTTTATGGCAGCGCCATAAATAGTCACGTGCTAATTCTTCTTCGGTTGGCCCTTTAAAACTCGCCAAACGAATCCCTAATGGATCGCATTCGCTAAACACATGGCGCACCGTGCCGTCTTTACCGCTGGCATCCATACCCTGCAAAATAAGCAGAATTTTGTGCTTACCCTGCGCATATAAAATATCTTGCAAAGCATTGATTTTACTGGCTAACTTTTCAAGTTCCAGCGCATCCGCTTCTTTAGTCTCGCCACGCTCAGATTTATCGTCTGGCTTAATATTTTTTAATGAAAATTGAGTGTTAAGTTTGACGCGATATTGTTGCAAATTGGACATAATAAAAACCTTTATATATTGCTAATAATCTAACACAGTCTATTAAAAAACACTTTGCAATTACAGAAATACGCAGCTTTGTAATTGCAAGCCTATAAGACATCTAACGGACTATTAACCCCACGACCACCTTTATTCAGCACATGGGTATAAATCATCGTGGTACTTACATCACTGTGTCCTAGTAGCTCCTGCACGGTACGAATATCATAGCCGCTCTCAATTAAATGCGTGGCAAAACTGTGCCTAAAAGTATGCGGTGTGGCTGGCTTAGTTAAACCACAATCAACCACCGCTTGCCGCACAGCACGCTGAATTGCTTGATCCTGTATATGATGCCTGCGCGTCTGCTGACTAGCAACGCCCCCATCTGCCGAATACTCACTCGGATCAAGCGACAATTTATTACTGGCAAACACATACTGCCAGGCCCAATCATGTGAAGCGTGTGGATATTTTTTAGCCAACGCATAAGGCAAATACACACAACCAAAGCCAGCTGCCAAATCAGCATTGTGCAAAGTTTTTACTTTCAACAAATGCGTCTGCAAAGGCTTAATCAAAATTATAGGTAGCATAGTCACCCTATCCTTAAACCCCTTGCCATCGCGAATTAAAATCTCACGACGCTCAAAATCAATATCTTTAACCCTTAATCGTAGCGCCTCTAAAACGCGCATTCCTGTTCCATACAGCAAACTCACTACAAGATGGTGTGTGCCACTAAGCTGACTCAGTACTTTCTGTACTTCTTGTTGGCTTAAAACTACAGGTAAATGCTTGGGTGCTTTGGCTCTCTCTACATTATCTAACCATGGCAAATTGAGGCCAAGCACTTCTTTGTATAAAAATAAAAGCGCACTTTTAGCTTGATTTTGCGTGCTGGCAGAAACTTTAGAAACTACTGCAAGGTGTGTTAAAAAAGACTCAACATCTGCCGCGCCTAAATCTTTAGGATGCTTCTTGTCAAAATGTAAAATATAACGTTTAATCCAATCTACATAAGCTTGCTCTGTGCGAATACTGTAATGCTTTAAACGAATTTTACCTCGCACAATATCCAGTAGCTTTGGCGCAGTAACTTTGGATTCAATATTTGATGGATTCATTTTTAGAGTTTAGGCAGTACTAAAAATAATTAACAATATGAATTTATTATATACTTTATTTTTTAACAACCATACAACATCTAAATTGACGCAATTAAAAGCTTCAAATAGGATGTCTATTTCACGTTAGCAACCCATAAACCTCCAAAGATGAAACTCAGATTACTATATATAACTTTTCTTTTAAGCCTTGCAGGTTGCGCAACTCCATACGCCCCACCTAAGTTGTCTGAAAATGCAACTTTAGACTTTTCATCTGCGAAAGATATTACGGTTTATTATTTTTATCTGAATGGTGATGACTGCACTGAAAATCAGCGACTCTCGGAAGATCTAGACCCATTGAAAAATGAAACAAATACTCTGACCCTTGCGGCTAATAAGCGTGTTGCGTTTAATTTTGTGTGGCTTACTAAAGGGAAATGGTGTCAATTACCCATCTCATTTACACCTGAAGTTAATGGTAGATACAATCTGATCGCTGGACTAAGAGAAGACTATTGTCATTTAACAATCTTAGATAAAAATAACTCAAATCTTTCAGCAGCAAACATAGATATAAAGAAAATGAGATATGTTAATGGTTGGGGAATTAGAAACAAATGCGAGCCAGCAGATTAAAGTGTCATCTGCTAACCCATCATTCAAGCGGGACGCCTAATGGCGCCCCTTAATTCAAACGTTAGGCAAAACTTAGATGTCATTATTTAAGATACGATTTACATGGCTTATTCTGTTAACTGCAATCCATGTGTTTCTACTGTGGTATTTTTATTATTTGCCATTTACTGATGCTGTTTTTGGTAAAGCGACATTTCCTGACTCTAGTACCTTTGGTGGTGTTCTATGGTATGTCAGCATCGTGCCAACAATATTCTTCATGGCTATATTCGACCACTTGCCTGGGTGGTTTTATAACCTATTTTCTATCGCCGTTTGGTTATTGGTTTATTGGCTATTAATTAGCGTCGCTTTTCGCCTAACCAATCATTCAAGCGGGACGCCTAACGGCGCCCCTTAATTCAAACGTTAGGCTACAACTTGAAAAGTCGGAAGTTTTTTCTTATTTTTTTTGCTGCATACACCTTGGCTGTTATGTTGCTAGCGTTTTGTTCTGTTGGTTCTCATATCGCCCTAGGCGATTATTATGGTTCTCGTCCGTATTCAATTCCTTTTTCACTAAAAGTCGTTGATTGGTTAATCATCGCTCTAGGGTTTCCTCTAACCTCATTACTAAAAAAATCCTTACTAATTTGGTTTTTAAATGGGTGTCTTCTATCGCTAATTGCTACAGGTTTATTTGGCTTTTGGCAAAAAAATCGCCTAACCCATCATTCAAGCGGGACGCCTAACGGCGCCCCTTAATTCAAACGTTAGGAAATTGATAGGCATCACCCATTCAAACACCATGGAATACCTACCATTAAAGACCAACTACACATCGCATTTACACTTCCAAATATCTGCTACTCACCTACCTAATTGCTGTTATTAGTACCTGTGTTACTGGGCGTCGGTACTTTCTCGCTAGTCACCCTTTTCGTTCTTATGTGTCCTTTATATCTAGTCTAAATGGCGCTGGCTGGCTGCGCCGCCATGCACCGCTGGCGCGTGCGCGTGGCGTTGCAACCATCCAACCCTTTAATTCTCTAAATGCGGTCTATAGAGCGCGAACTGTCCTTGGCTAAGCATGTACGATTACTCACACGAAGTTATCGCTTTAGAGCACGTCAGGGCGTCGTCTACATGCGCACCTTCTGCGCATCAAATGCCTAACTCTGCGTTAGGTTTCTAATCCATGCGTGACTTAAATCACATTGCATATGCCAGAGCTGACCAGTTTTATAAACGTGGGCGTTTATTTGCCGCTGCTAAATGGTTCTCTGTTGCTGTAAAAGAATGGCCTACTGATTACCAAGCGCTGTGGGCGCTTGGTGACACATTCAGCGAACTTAAAAAACCAAAAAAAGCCTTAAATTTTTATGCCAAAGCTATCGAGCTTGCTCCAGCTAAAGAACAGTCAGATTTAAACTATAATTTGGGCAATGCATTCTTTGATCAAGGGCGCTATGAAAAAGCAATTGCTAGCTATCGCAAGGTTTTGCCAAACCATGTAGCGGCTACTTTGGCAGTCAAGAATATTGAGCTATCCCGGCAATATTTGGCAACGCAACCTAACCCATCATTCAAGCGGGACTGGCTAAAGCCAGCCCCTTAATTCAAACGTTAGGTTTCAAATGGAGTTATCTCAAATAGTTATTGGCGTGGTTGGAATTTCACTTTACTGGCTTTTAATCAAATTTATGACTAATCATAAAAATGTACTAGCTAAGCCTGAAGATGAGCAGAGAAAGTTAAAAAAACAACTGTATTGGGGTTTTGCCTTTATTTTTGTGTTTTATTTGGGCTCTCAATTACTCATTAACAGTAAAACAACTGGCTGGGTGCCATGGTTGGTGGTTGGCTGTTATTTTCTGTTGTGGGGCATAGGTGGCTATTTAATCTGGCAGGCTTATCGTCTCGGAATTAAAAAAGAAATCGCTTTAGTCAAAAAATCGAATGGTCAGTTATTTACCAACCCACATAAATTTATTCGTACTATCGCAATTATTAATTTACTAACTGGTTTATCAATTTGGGTGCTGGCTATTGCCATTCCTATATTCAAAATCAAGCTCGCCACATGGGCTCCATTTATTGTTGTTATTTCTAGCCTTAAGCAAATAGTGTTTAGTAGGTTTGAGAAAAATGATGCAACCTAACCCATCATTCAAGCGGGACTTGCTAAAGCCAGCCCCTTAATTCAAACGTTAGGCGCACAAATGATTGAAGATGTAGTTGAAATTGCCGTCGCAGCATCAACTGACATAGCCCTCGATAAGGCCGAAAAGAGTCATCGTTCAGCTCGTATCGTGCGAGCAATTATTGGGCTGTTATTTTTCGCCTCAATTGCTGCTTTAATTTATATAACTTTTAAATATTCATAATGTTTCTGTCGCTATTCATGCACCCCATTTCATGGTTAATACCTAATCCATGCTTCAAGCGGGACTAACAAAACCTGCCCGTAACCTACCTAATTGCTGTTATTAGTACCTGTGTTACTGGGCGTCGGTACTTTCTCGCTAGTCACCCTTTTCGTTCTTATGTGTCCTTTATATCTAGTCTAAATGGCGCTGGCTGGCTGCGCCGCCATGCACCGCTGGCGCGTGCGCGTGGCGTTGCAACCATCCACCCCATCAATTCTCTAAATTCGGTCTATAGAGCGCGAACTGTCCTTGGCTAAGCACGTATCATTACTCACACGAAGTTATCACTTTAGAGCACGTCAGGGCGCTGTCTACATGCGCACCTTCTGCGCATCAAATGCCTAACCTTACGTTGAAGAGTGCTTGCCCTAGGCAAGCGTCTGCAACTCAGGTTAGAATCCAATCCATGCAATATCTATTACCTTCTGGGGCAAGCCCCTTAACTCTACGTTAGGCATTAACAACGTGCATCCAAAGATTTGCCCCACAGAGCCGTTATCACAGGTCGTGTTCATCCATGACTACTTCCAGCTAGTGTTTCAGAACGCTGGCTTTAGCATCTATAACCCAAGCGAGCTCATACAGAGTGGCACTTCGCTATCAAGAGGTCAGCCAGGTTTCTGCGATGGTTTAGTGAACCTTATTGGTCAGCCACTCATTTCTGCATCGGCTAGCCCTACGCTATCGCTTACGTTTCAAGGCGGTGCATTGGTGGTAGTGGCGCGGTCTGGTGCTGGCCCCGAAGCATGGCAATACAACTCACTAGGCGGGCCAATCGTCGTTGAGCAAAATGCCTAACACTGCGCTCCAGCCGACCGGCTACACCGGGCTTCGCCCGCTTTCGCCGTCGGCTGAGCTTGAACGTTAGGCATTCAATGGAAAATTTCTTATTGCTTCCGCTTAAAATTCTTCTAGGTTTCATCGCGGGAATAATTGGCTACAACTTCCTACGATGGTTAGTAGATAAACTTAGCTTTGGTAAAGCTACTGAAAAGTTTGATGCAAGCAAGAAACACTGGATGCTTGGTCAATTTGGGCAGTTCATATTTATGGTAGGCTTTCTCGCACTAATTAACCTTATTGCTTACTTTTCAAGGCAGTTATGAGCGTTTCCTTTACATCTATTACTAGGCATCGCCTAACCCATCCATCAAGCGGGACGCGTTAAAGCAAGCCCATTAATTTAAAGTTGCAAAAACATCATGGCAAAATATTTGGTTGCTATTCACCGCTACAACGATTATGACCCGCTTACATCTGAGGACGAGGCGATGTCGCAAGATATTGACACTCTAAACGATGAAATGGCGGCGGCTGGTATTATCATTTTTGTTGGCGGACTGCGTCCGATTAGTAGCGCAAAATCGTTGCGTTTACAAAACAATGGTGAGGTGCTTGTTTCTGATGGGCTTTATTTAAATACTACAGAACATGTGGGCGGTTTTTGGGTGCTAGAAGTGGTTAACTTAGAGGAAGCGTTAGCATGGGCGCGCAAGGCTGCAATCGCTTGTCGTGCATCAGTAGAGGTGCGCCCATTTCATTAGCCGCAACTAGCTGATCCAGTTAAGTTTGCTGGCTTTTTCTCACAGCCCTACACCGTTAAATTGGGCGGCAAGCGCAAATGCGCTTAACTTATTAAAGCTTTAAACACCCGCTTTGTTGGTTAACTTATTCCACCCTACAATGCCCGCTTTCATTACGCGCGCATCTTTATAGCCCGCTTCAATTGCGCGCTCTGCTGCCGCGTGTGATGCTTGGCAATAGCTGTTGTAGCAATAAAAAACCAAGGTGGTATTTTTGTCTGCTGGCAATTCGCTTAACGCGTATTTATTGTATGAAGTGAGCAAGATTGCGCTTGGCACCACGCCTGCATCCTCACGCGCGTTTTCGTTATTCGCATCGATAATCGCCACATTTTTGGCTTTGCTATCCACAAACTGTTTGACTTCATTCACCGAAATTTCTTTCACCGCATCCGCTGCATGTGCAACACTAGCAAAAGATAATATAGCAAAAAGCATTACACTTAAAAAATGTGTATTGAAAAATTGTTTCATACAACCTCCTAAAAAAGTTACTAATATTCTGACTGAATCTTGAGTAAATAGTTACAGTTAGTCGGCAGATTTTGCGTAAACTGACAAGAAAATACGTTTTAAAAATCGGCCATTTAGTTTTAAACTATGAGCATGAACACTGCATTTATTTTATCCGCCAGCCTCGCCATTCACGCCGCAATCGTCGCCAACGAATCGGAAATCGAATCGCTAGACCGCGCGATTGGCGATGGCGACCATTACATTAACATGAAGCGCGGCACCGAAATCATCGCTGGCATGTATAACGAATTGCTGCCTTTGCCTGCGGATGAAGCGCTCAACAAAATCGGCATGAAATTATTAAGCACCATTGGCGGCGCTTCTGGACCATTATTCGCCAGCTTTTTTATGGCGATGGCGAAAACGATTAAACAAAATGGCGGCAACAATCCGCTGGAAATCGCCGCTGCGTTTGCCGCTGGCGTGCAAAGTATTATGCAGCGCGGCAAAGCGGATATTGGTGAAAAAACCATGCTGGATGTGCTGATTCCTGTTTCGACCACGTTTACTTTAAGCGAGGCAGAAGGCAAAAACTTAACCGAAATTTGCAAAGCAATTAAGCTGGCGGCAGACTCGGGTTTGGAATCTACGCGCGATTTGATTGCCACCAAAGGCCGCGCAGCAGGCTTGGGCGAACGCGCAATTGGGCATTTGGACGCAGGCGCGAAAAGTTGCCAAGTGATGGTGAATACCGTGTGCGATTTGCTGATTAAAAGTTAACGTTTTGAGGTAAAAATCGAATGAAAAAGTTTGTTAACAATGTTGAAAATGTATTACTAGAAAGCTTATCTGGCTTTGCCAGCGCGCATGAAGATTTGGTTAATTTAGACTTAGAGCCCACTTACTTAACCCGCAAAAACTTAACACTTAAAAACGACCGAAAAAATAAAGTGGCCATTATTTCAGGTGGTGGTTCTGGGCATGAGCCCTTGCATGCAGGTTATATCGGTTTTGGTATGTTAGATGCCGCCTGCCCAGGTCATGTGTTTACTTCGCCGACACCAGACCAAATGATTGCCGCAGCAGAGGCAGTTCATGCAGATAAAGGTGTTTTATTTATTGTGAAAAATTACGCGGGCGATGTAATGAACTTTGAAATGGCAGCAGAAATGCTACCTTTCGAAAACGCCACTGTTTTAACCAGTGACGATTGCGCAGTCATCAATAGCACTTATACCACAGGCCGTCGCGGTGTGGCTGGCACCATGATTGTCGAAAAATGTGTAGGCAGCTTGGCAGAAACTGGCGCGGATTTGCAAGCTTGCAAAACACTGGGCGATAAAGTGAATAACCGCACAGCTAGTATTGGCGTAGCATTGACCAGTTGTACCGTGCCCGCCGCTGGTCGCCCTACTTTTAATATTAGCGACACAGAAATTGAAATGGGCGTCGGTATTCACGGTGAACCCGGCCGCAAACGTGAAGCGATGCGCGAAGCAGATACGATTATTAAAGAAATGATTGATGCTATTTTGGCGGATTTTAAAGCTAGAGAGATAGAGACAAAAAGCGAAGCTCTGCTGTTGATTAACGGTTTTGGCGCAACGCCTTTAATGGAGCTTTATTTAATTTACAATGCCGCCGCGAAATTATTGGAACAAAACGGCATTAAAATCAGCCGCTCATTAGTCGGCAATTATGTGACTGCGCTTGATATGGTGGGCGCATCTATTAGCGTATGTTTGTTAGATGATGAAATCAAACAACATTGGGATAGCCCAGTGCATACCGCCGCTTTGCGCTGGGGCATGTGATTCTGATAAATATTGGGCAAAAAAAAGTGTTAACTATTCTATCCAACCCGCGTTTTTATCTACCCATTTCAAGCTGACCCAATACCAAATCGTCGTCGGGATCATAATGGCGACCCAACTCCAATCGTCAATTAAAAACAATTTTGCCACAATTGTATGATTCGAAAATTGCACCCAAGGCACGCAATACAAAGCAAAAACCACACAACTGATAACCAATATCATCGCCATTTTGCGCGTGTGTATGTTGCCATACGCTAGCGTGACCCAAAAAGGCGTTTTGTCGATTTGCTTCATATCTGCTCCATTTATTCGTCAATCCGCATATTAACTCAAACATTAATTCGGGTGCTAAAGCGCGCGCGTGATATTCTGTTAGGCTTATTTATTTGCCACTTAATATCATGACAACAAACGAAACGTTTATTCCGAGCAAAGACGCCTCATTAGAATCATCAATCGCCACTCTGCAAGCCAAACTATTGGCACTGAACATTCATACAGAAGAAAAATCTTGGCTGAATGAGATTGAAGGCATTTGGTCTGTGCATGTGATTGATAAAGATTGCCCGCGCTTATTTACCAACGGCAAAGGCGCATCGCAATTGGCTGCCCGAGCCAGCGCGTTAGGTGAATATTTTGAGCGTTTGAGCACCAATTATTTTTGGACGCATTTTTACCTAGGCGAAAAAGTCGCCAATCAAGATTTTGTGCATTATCCCAACGAAAAATGGGTTAAGTTAACAGGTGAAAAATGGCCAAAAGAATTACTTACGCCAGAATTGCAACAATTTTACAACCCAGAAGGTACTTGCCCTGCCAGCAATTTAATTGATTTAAATTCTGGCAATAAAGAACGAGGTATTTGCGCGATTCCTTATACGCGTTTGCGTGATGGCAAAAGTGTGCTGTTTCCTGTCAATTTAATCGGCAACTTATATGTCAGCAACGGAATGAGCGCTGGCAATACCATGATGGAAGCGCGTACGCAAGCATTGGCGGAAATTTTTGAGCGAGACATTAAATACAAAATTATTCGCGAAGGCATTTGCTTGCCAGATGTGCCTGAAAGAGTATTAAATCGCTATCCACGCATTGCCGCAGGCATTAAAGATTTGCGCGATGCGGGTTATGGCATTTTGGTGAAAGATGCCTCACTTGGTGGCCAATACCCTGTCATGAATGTCACGCTGTTGCATCCAGAAGACCAAGGTTGTTTTGCCAGCTTTGGCGCACATCCACGCTTTGAAGTTGCTCTTGAGCGTGCGTTGACAGAGCTGTTACAAGGCCGCGCGATGGATAGCCTCAAAGGCTTTGTGGCGCCTGGTTTTGATATGGAAGAAATCGCTGATTCACAAAACTTAGAGATTCATTTTGTGGATTCCAGCGGCGTGATTAGCTGGGACTTTTTACGCAGTACGCCTGATTATGCGTTTGTGGATTGGAATTTTGGCAATACGACCGAAGAAGATTACAACTGGTGCGTCAACACCATTCATAACAGCGGTCACGACATGTATATCGCCGACTTCACGCATTTAGGCGTTTACGCCTGCCGTATTTTTGTGCCGGGCATGAGCGAGATTTATCCTGTAGAAGAATTGCAATGGGAAAACAATACCGTCGGTAATCTGGTGCGCCCTTTCGCACTGCGTTTGCAAGAACTTAACCAAGCAGAATCAGCAGAATTATTAGAAACTTTGCTGGATTTAGAATTGGCAGATGAATTACCAGTGACCACCTTAATTGGATTATGCGCAGACCCCAACACTACTTGGGTAGATTTACGCGCTGGCGAATTAAAAACGCTTGCCGCGCTTGCTGCTGGCGATACCGATGAGATTTTAAATGGCTGCGCATGGATTGCCCAATTTGGCGAATTACCCGAAAAACGAGCGCGTGTTTATCGCTGTATTGACAATATTGTACAACTTCAAGAGATGACAGAATCGGAAGATACCGCTGCGTTTGAAATAAATTTAAGCTTAATGTACGGCACGGAAACCTTGCAACAAGCGCACAAATTGCTGAACCGTGAAGAGCAATATTTTGGTTTAGGTTTGTTGGGTGCGAATATGGAAGGCAGTGCAATGCATCAACGTCTGCTTGAGGCTTATGGCAAAGTCTGGAAACGATAGGCTAAATACTAGGTCAATTACTTTTAATTGAAAACGTAGTTCCATAAAGTTACTACTGCTTTTATATGTGCGATTACTAAGCAGGTTTCCACCCTACTATGCGTTCCTCCTTGTAGCTTAAACGCATGCTGCATTTTACGATATTCTCTGTAAGCAATCACTATATTTTCTGCGGCTTGCAATTCAATAATATTGAGTGACGCCAGCAGTTTTAGCAATGCAATATTGCCGATATTTTCGGTTAATTCTGGGTATTTATTGGCATGACTTAACACTAAAAATTGCACTAAAAACTCCACATCAATAATGCCGCCAGCATCCTGTTTAATATCAAATAAACCCGCTTGTGGTTTGTGGCTGGTGCGCATTTTTTCGCGCATTTCTATGACGGATTTTTTCAGCGTTTCACTATCGCGCTGTTGGCTTAATACTTCAACGCGCACTTGCTCAAACGCGCTGCCGATATTGGCATCACCTGCAATCCATCTTGCGCGGGTCAAGGCTTGATGCTCCCACACCCATGCTTTAGTCAGCTGATATTCTTTAAACGCAGCAATACTGCTCACCAACAAGCCACTGTTGCCATCTGGACGTAACTGCAAATCGGTTTCGTATAGCAAGCCTGCATTGGTTAGGCTGTTAAACCAGTTGTTAATCCGTTGCGCAAAGCGGGCATATATTTCACTTGCTTCCGATGAAACATCATCATAAAGAAAGATGATATCTAAATCCGACATATAGCCAAGCTCTTTACTGCCGAGCTTACCATAGCCAATCACGGCAAATTTCGGCGTAGCAATATGCTTAAATTTCAGGCTATCCCAAATCGTTTGTAGGCTTACTTGCAGAATCACATCAGCCAAGTTGCTTAAATAATCGGATAAGATTTCCAGTGGCAGCGCGCCCGCCACATCTTGTGCAGCAAACTTTAAAATGGCGGCGTGTTTAAAGTGGCGCATGGCGTCCATTTGCGCTTCGGTGTCGCCTTGAATATGCTGCATTTTTTCGGTCAAATTTAGTGTTAAGTCTGCAAAATCTGGCTCTTCATACAAGGTGCGCGAATCTAATAACTCATCCAATAAAATTGGATGCGCCGATAAATATTGCGCCAACCAAGGGCTGGCGGCGCACAGTTTAATGACCAGATTTAAAGCCTGCGGATATTCGGCTAACAGCGCTAAATAACTGGCGCGGCGGCAGATATTTTCTAGCAAACTTATCGTACGGAGTAAGGCGATATCGCTATTTTCTTCTGTTGCTGCAATCTCAATCACCAACGGCATCAGGCGATCAAAACGTTGGCGGCTACTTTCGGGCAATTGCTGATAGCGGCTACTGGTACGAAGCATTTTTAAGCGTTGCAATGCTTCATTGGCATCGGCATAACCTGCACCTGATAATGCTTGTATGGCAGCGCTGGACTCAAGCGTTTGTTGCCACAACGCTTGGTAAATTGTAGCTGATTTATCCACCGCATGAGATGAATTCGCGCTAGGTGCTTCAGCATTAAAAGTGGCATCAAAATGCTGCTGAACTTGTTTTCTATGTTGATTCAATTGCGCCAAAAAACTTTCCCAACCGGCAAACTGCATGGCCTTGGCGATACGCGCACACGCCACATCATTTTTGGGTAAATCCTGCGTTTGCTGGTCGTCCACATACATTAAGCGATGTTCTAAATTTCTTAAAAATGTATAAGCTGCTGTTAGTTCGCTGACCGCTTTTTCTGGCAATAAGCCTTTGTTTTGCAAAAGGCTCAATACTTGTAGAGTCGGCTTTATCTGTAAGCTAGTATCCGTTCCGCCACGAATTAACTGAAAAACCTGCGCAATAAATTCAATCTCGCGTATACCGCCGCGGCCTAGCTTAATATTGTCATGTAGACCTTTTTGTAGCACGTCGCGCTGGATTTGCATTTTTAAATCACGCAGGCTGGTTAAGGCGTTGTAATCTAAATATTTTCTAAAGACAAACGGTTTAAGCAACTTGGTCAGTTTGTCTTTTGGCCCAGCCACCACGCGACCTTTTATCCATGCGTAGCGTTCCCATTCACGGCCATTGTTTTGGTAATACTCTTCCAGCGCATCGCAATTGGGCACCAACACGCCTTCAGAGCCAAACGGCCGTAAGCGCATATCCACCCTGAACACAAAGCCGTCTTCGGTCACGTCATCTAGTGCAGAGATAACTTTTTTGCCCAGTTTATTAAAAAAGTCTTGATTACTGATGACATTGGAAGCACTTGAGGTTTCGCCCACCGCTTCAAAACTAAAAATCAAATCCACATCAGATGAAACATTTAGCTCAACCCCGCCCAACTTGCCCATGCCGACCACAATCATTTGCTGCGGCAAGCCAGTATCGCTGCTAGGCTTGCCATATATGTCTTCTAGCCAAATCGAGTGAAAATCCACAGCGGTTTGAATGGTGATTTCGGCCAGCTCAGAAGTGGTTTTCATCACCTCATTTAAATCGCATAACTGATTCAAATCGCGATAAATAATTCTTAATAAAACGCGCTGACGCAACTGCCTTAACACTTTTTTAAGTGATAATTCATCGCTTATTTTTGCGTTAGCTAAAAAATATTGCATGTTTTCAAGCGTATAAGATTGCGCATGATTTTGTAGCAAATCTTCTAGTAGTAAGGCATCTTTTGCTAGCAAACGCCCTGCATACAAACTGCAATAGACTAAGTGTTGCAATCCAGCCTCAAAACGAGTTGGCGCTTGGGTTTGCGATAAGTATTTATCCAGTGTTAGCATGTTATTTTTAAGGTAATATGACGTTTGAACATTTGTGTTACATCTTACCTTAATCATTATTATAAAAATTAATATGTCATTACGATTAATGACAAATTTGGGAGTTGCGTTGCATGGCTATTGAATCTGTATTAACCGAAAACCGCGTTTTTCATCCAAGTGAGGCATTCAAATCGCAGGCCAATATATCAGGATTGGATGCATACAATGCTCTTTGTGCAGAAGCCGAAGCGGATTATGAGGGTTTTTGGGCAAAATTAGCGCGTGAGTTATTGGTTTGGCATCAGCCATTTACAAAGACCCTAAACGAATCAGAAGCGCCATTCTACAAATGGTTTGAAGACGGCGAATTGAATGTTTCAGTCAACTGCTTAGATAAACACCTTGCCACAATTCCCAACAAAACCGCGATTATTTTTGAAGCCGATAACGGTGACACCAAAACAGTCACATACCTTGAGTTGTATCATCAAGTTTGCCGATTTGCCAATGGATTAAAAACACTGAATTTGCCACTTGGCGCGCGGGTTGTTATTTATTTGCCAATGGGTATTGAGGCGATAGTCGCCATGCAAGCTTGCGCGCGCTTAGGCTTAATTCACTCTGTGGTATTTGGTGGCTTTTCTGCCAAAAGCTTGAACGAGCGCATGATTGATGCAGGTGCCGTGGCAGTAATTACATCTGACGGGCAATTTCGTGGTGGAAAAACCTTGCCATTAAAAGCAGCGGTTGATGAAGGTATCGCCATGGGAGGATGCGAAGCGATTCAAATGATTATTGTACTGAAAAAAACCGGTCAAGATGTGGCTTGGAGCCACAAAGATATATGGTGGAGTGACTTGATTGCGAATCAACCAGACACTTGCGAACCTGTGATGGTCAATGCGGAACACCCGCTATTCTTGCTCTATACTTCAGGATCAACAGGGAAACCAAAAGGCGTACAACACAGCTCTGCTGGATATTTACTACACGCGATGAACACCATGCGTTGGACTTTTGACGTAAAACCAAATGATGTGTATTGGTGTACGGCCGATGTGGGCTGGATTACTGGCCACAGCTACGTGACTTATGGCCCTTTAGCGATGGGCGCAACGCAAGTAGTGTTTGAAGGCATTCCTACCTACCCTAACGCTGGTCGTTTTTGGCAGATGGCAGAAAAGCATAAGGTTTCAATTTTTTACACGGCACCAACGGCTATTCGCTCACTCATTAAGTCTAGCGAAACTGACCCAAATACACATCCAAACCAATATGATTTAAGTAGTTTGCGTCTATTAGGCACGGTGGGCGAGCCGATTAATCCAGAAGCCTGGATGTGGTACTTTGAGCAAGTGGGCGGCGGCCGCTGCCCTATTGCTGATACCTTCTGGCAAACTGAAACAGGCGGCCACGTGATTACCCCATTGCCGGGCGTGCATCCGCTCACACCAGGATCCTGCACGATGCCGTTTCCTGGCATTGCGATTGATGTTGTAGATGAAACAGGTAAAGATTTGCCTTGGGGCACAGGCGGTTTATTGGTGATTAAAAAGCCATGGCCTTCAATGATACGCACTATTTTCAATGATCCAGAACGCTTTAAAACCAGCTACTACCCAGTAGATTTGGGTGGCAAATTATACTTAGCTGGTGATGGTGCCGTGCGCGATGCCACTACAGGCAATTTCACCATAATGGGCCGCATTGATGATGTGCTAAATGTGTCTGGTCACCGCTTAGGCACCATGGAAATCGAATCAGCGCTGGTTTCAAATCCACTAGTGGCAGAAGCTGCCGTAGTGGGCAAACCGCACGATATCAAAGGTGAGTCCGTTGTTGCTTATGTGGTACTAAAAGGTGCCAGACCATCTGGCGAAGAAGCCAAAAAAATTGTCGAAAATTTACGCAGCTGGGTAGGAAAAGAAATCGGCCCTATCGCTAAGCCAGATGAAATAAGGTTTGGCGACAATTTACCCAAAACCCGCAGCGGCAAGATTATGCGCAGACTTTTGCGTAGCTTAGCCAAGGGTGAAGAAATCAGTTCTGACATATCAACATTAGATAATCCTGCGATTTTGGAACAGTTGAAAGAAGTGATTAAGTAGAACTATTTAGTAAACACATTTAAAATCAAGGAAGTTACAATAAATAGCTCTAAAGGTGTTACAAATGGCAACATCAGGAAGAGCAGATTAAGTGAAGCAAAACAAGTCAATTTAACTTAATATTTTGTAACTGGCAGAATAGCCAGCTGTGTTGCTGACTCAGTCGATGTTAATTGCAATACGGCAGCCTATTACTTTCAGCGACTAAGAGATATTATTTACGACTATGCGCAGGAAGAAGCGTGTAAGAATTTAAAGGTGAAATGGAAGTTGACGAAAGCCACTAGTGCCGAATGCAAAGTTAAGCGTGGTAGCGGAGCGGTGGGAATGGTGCCTATTTTTAGGTTATTGAAGCGCGATGGCAAGACTAACACCAGTTGATGCTAGCGGTGCAAACTTATTGCCGATTATTGAGAGCAAAGTAATTCCTGATAGCATCCTGTAATATGAGTGCTAAAAGGCTACAACGCATTAGATGTCCCTGGTTTTAAGCATTACCGAATTTATAAGTCAAAGTTTTTTGCCAAAGGTAACAATCATATAAATCGCATTGATAACTTTTGAAATCAAGATGAGCGGTATATGCTTAAATTTAACGGTGTGCCAAAAGCCTACTTTAGCCTGTTTTTAAAGGAGCTTGAGTTGCGTTTTAATAACCCATCACCAAAAGCACAGTTAAAGTAATAAAACATTGAGGTAAATAATATATGAGCTATATATCCAGGACAGACCAAAATTATGAATAACAATATTAAAAATACAATCAAAAAAGCAATTAAGTTTTTTCAACTAAATCTTAACCAAGTTAAAGATAATGGCTTAATAGAATCAAAGAAAATAGGTTCTGGAATCCCAAAAATTATTCATCAAATTTATTCTTCTGAAAAAAACTTACCTGAGGAAATAAAAAAAAATATTATTTATCTTAAGGGTATGAATCCAGATTGGGAATATAGGATTTATGATGATGATAAAATGCAAACTTATGTATCAAATCACTATCCTGAGATTTTAAAATATTACAATAAAATTAACCCAAAATATGGTGCTGCAAGAGCAGATTTTTTTAGATATTTGGTTATTTATAGGGAGGGCGGCGTCTACCTTGACATAAAAAGTAGCCTCTCAAAACCATTAAGTGAAATTATAAGTCCTGATGACACTTACATACTTTCGCGCTGGTCAGATTCCAGAGGCAAACATTCTTTTGAGGGAACATTTGTTGATGAGTTTCAGCAATGGCATATTATTGCTACTGCAGGTCACCCATTTTTGAAATCGGTGTTAGAAAATGTTTGCTTGAACATAAAAAAGTACAATCCTCTTTTGCATTCAAAAGGTTTTTGGGGTGTATTAATTACAACGGGGCCAATAGCTTACACATTGTCGATTTTACCTATTTTAGATAAGTATAAGTATAGGATTGGTACAGATGAAGATTTTAATTTGGTCTATAGTATATTTTCAGCACAAAAAGACACAATACATCATCACTCAATGTTCAAAATTCACTATAGTCGGTTGACAGAATCAATTACAAAACAATCAGAATTCATTAACTTATTCATTATATATTTAGATAAATTAAAACGATTTTTAAACTTGCTATAAATTATTAGTACTCAACAAACTCTTGTGCTCTATCTAGTTTTGCGTTTAGAGATTATTTCCGATCTCGGGTAAAATGTCATTTTATTTGAATTGTCAGTTAACATGTCTTTACAGCAAGAAATCAGCCGCCGCCGTACCTTTGCCATTATTTCTCACCCTGATGCAGGTAAAACAACGCTCACTGAAAAACTATTATGGTTTGGAGGTGCTATTCAAGTTGCGGGCGAAGTGCGCGGTCGTAAGGCTGCGCGGCATGCGACTTCTGACTGGATGGAGCTTGAAAAGCAGCGCGGTATTTCAGTCACTTCATCCGTAATGCAGTTCCCATACCGCGACCATATGGTGAACTTGCTGGACACGCCTGGCCATGATGATTTCTCTGAAGATACTTATCGCACATTAACCGCTGTGGATTCAGCCGTGATGGTGATTGACTCAGTCAATGGCGTTGAAGCGCAGACCATCAAACTGCTGAACGTGTGCCGTATGCGTGATACGCCGATTATTACGTTTATTAATAAACTTGACCGCGAAAGCCGCGCGCCGATTGAGTTGCTAGACGAGATTGAAACCACATTAGGCATGGAATGCGCGCCAATGACTTGGCCTATTGGCATGGGTAAGTCGTTTCGCGGCGTCTACAATTTAGTCAACGATAGCATTCTGTTTTTTGATCCGCGTGCCGACAAAGGTACTTCTGAGACGATTCAGGGTTTAGATAATCCGCGGCTAGATGAGTTAATCGGCCGTCAGGCAGGCGAATTACGCATTGATATTGAGTTAGTGCGTGGTGCATCTAATGAATTTAATGCCGAACGTTATTTGAACGGCAAACAAACGCCTGTATTTTTTGGCTCTGCAGTGAATAACTTTGGCGTGCAATCATTATTAGATGCTGTTGTAGACTTATCTCCAGCTCCACTTACCCGCCAAACAGCCAGTCGTGCGATCACTCCAGATGAACCAAAATTTTCTGGCTTTGTGTTTAAGATTCAAGCCAATATGGACCCAAAGCACCGTGATCGTATTGCGTTTTTACGCGTATGCTCGGGTCGTTTTGAGCGTGGAATGAAAATTAAGCAAGTTTCTACTGGCAAATTAATGGCGGTGAATAATGCGATTACATTTATGGCACGCGATCGCACTACCATGGATGAGGCTTATTCTGGCGACATTATTGGCATACCAAATCACGGCACCATTAAAGTGGGCGATACCTTTAGTGAAGGCGAAGCGTTGAAGTTTACTGGCATCCCCTCGTTTGCGCCTGAGTTTTTCCGCCGCGCACGCTTAAAAAACCCACTTAAAATGAAGCAGCTGCAAAAAGGCTTACAACAATTGGCAGAAGAAGGCGCTTCGCAACTGTTCCGCCCTTTATTATCGAATGATCTGATTTTGGGCGCGGTTGGCTTATTGCAATTTGACGTGGTCGCGCATCGTTTAGAGCATGAATATGGCGTAGATGTAGTATTTGAAAGCTACGATTGTTATACCGCGCGCTGGCTACGTGGTTCTGACGCAGATTTGCGTGCCATTGCCGATAAATATGGCTTTAACGTGGGCTTAGATGGTAATGATGAATACGTTTATCTAGCGCCAAACCGCGTGAATTTACAAATGGCTGAAGAACGTTATCCAGATATTCAATTTTTGGCAACCAGAGAAATAAGTTAACCATTAAATTAGCTCAAAATTAACTGTTCTAATCACGCCATGTTTATTTGAGCGTTATGCATTTTAAATGTTAAGGACTTAATGCAATGAAATGGCTTAATTTAATTTTGTTTTTTTGCGTTACCTGCTTGGCTAGTTTATTAACCCCTACTCAACAAGCCTATGCTGAGCCGAGCCAAATAATTAAGACTGCTACAGAAATTGAAGCTAGGCAGGTATTGACGAATATAGCGTATGGCCCATATAGCGCTCAAAAGATGGATATTCACATTCCGCCCAATGTGCATAATGCGAATATTATTTTTATGGTACATGGTGGGGCATGGCGCAATGGTGACAAAGCAATGCGTAGTATCGTCAAAAATAAGTCGCAATTTTGGCTGGCTAAAAATACTATTTTTATATCAACCAATTACCGCCTGTTGCCAGAGGCCGACCCGCTTACTCAAGCAGAAGATGTCGCCAAAGCAATCGCCTTTGCACAAACAAAAGCCAGCGAATGGGGCGGTAATCCTAAAAAAATGATTGTGATGGGTCATTCAGCAGGGGCGCATTTAGTCGCATTAGTTATATCCACACCACAATTTCAAGATAAAATAAAACCAACTTTAGGCACAGTTTTGTTAGACAGTGCTGCCTTAGATTTGCCTGAATTGATTAGTTCGAGCTCGCTACCATTGTATAAAAGAGCGTTTGGCAACAATCAAAGTTATTGGCTGCAAGCTTCGCCCTACCACCAACTGAATAAAAAAGTTGCCCCCGTACTCATTGTCTGCTCCACTAGACGTAACAATGCCTGCTCGCAGGCACAGGCTTTTTCAAAAAAATTAATCAGCGTGGGTGGCATATCTGAAGTACTCCCTGTTTACTTATCGCATCTTCAAATTAATGAGCAATTAGGCTTACCAAGCGATTACACTCACAAAGTAGATTATTTTATCAAGCAACTAGACGAATGAATCTTAGAGTGGCTAAGTAGTATGAAATACTAGCAGAGCTATATCTATAATAGTCTAACAATCTGCACTTTGGATAGCCAAGGCCGCGATTATGCAACGTTGATTGCTGCATAGCCAAGTGCCTTGCGGTCACGTGACAATTGTTTCTACAATGTTTTTTAACAAAGCGATTGTGGTGACCAATTCTCTAGGCGTGCAAGATTATATTTTTGATGATAAAACTGGTTTGTTTTGCGAACCTAAAAATGCGGATGATTTATCTGAAAAAATTGAAATGTTATGGGATGACTCTATTAAAAATACCCAGCTTAGTGAAGCTGGGTTTGCATTCGCGCAGGCAAATTGCACAGAGAAAACAGCGATTAATTACTTTGCAGATTTCTTAAACAAACATTCACAAACTTAAATCAAAATGAAGTTTAAGGCCTGCTTAACTTAACACCTTTTTCAGGCGTATTTTGTATAAAATCTGCCACCGCTTTTAGCAGTTCACCATTACCACGCAATGGTTTTGCTAGTTTTGCTGCCATGTCAACGTGTCCGTAATTTTCAAATTGAACAACTTGCGCTAAGCCGCTGTTCTTTTTGATTTTTTCAGCCAAGTTATAGCTATTTCTTGGCCAGACTGTGCCATCTTTTAAACCAACCGCAAGCAACATAGGCGGGCTTTTACCATCCACAAAATTAATAGGTTGTGATTTTGGCTGTTCAGCCGCAGAGCCGAATATAGTTTTTAGTCGTTCTGACTTCAGCGGTAAAAAATCATATGGGCCTGCTAGACCAACAACACCTGAAAAATCAGTAGGTTTTAGTGATTGTTTTGCTAGATATTCAGCATTAACAGCCATCATCACCGCAATATGTGCGCCAGCAGAATGGCCAGCTAAAAATACCTGATTAGCATCCCCTTGATATTGGCTAATATTGTCTTTTACCCACTTTGCGGCCAGCGCAGGGTCTTCCATAAAAGCAGGAAATAACACCTCTGGATAAACGCGATAATCTGGGATGACAACGACAAAACCCATTGACGCTAAGGCTTCGCCTACAAACTTATAATCGCCACGCTCGCCTGAATCCCAACTACCGCCGTAATAAAATATCACTACTTTACGTGGTTTATGCGCTTGATTTTCTGATGCATTATTGGGTGAATAGATGTCGAGCTTTTGCCTTGGCAATTGCCCAAACGCAATTCCAGATTCAAGCTTATAGGTGCTTTCTGGCACCATAGCATTAAGAATTTTTATTGGGCTACAAGCAGTGGCGGTTACAATACATGCAAGACCTAGTAGTGCTTTAGCAGGAAAAAGTTTTTTTTGAATGGTCGTGAGCAATTTAAGTTTTTTGACTGTTTAGTGGTTGTTAATTATTTATACGCACACAACCAGTATTTAGATTTAACTAAACGCCAATCTATCACAGTTTTATTAAATCGCTGGCAATTTAATCGTGATAACCAAACCTGCATTTTCCATAGAGCTTGCCGAAATTTCACCACAATGTGCTTCTATAATTTGTTTTGTAATTGCCAAACCTAACCCATAGCCGTTTACGCTAGCTGCAGCGTTTGTATTAGAGCGATAAAAAGGTTTAAAAATCGCTTCTAATTCTGAGGCTTTTACGCCAACTCCTTTATCCGCGACACGAATAATAACCTGTTTAGCCCCATGATCAATCGTTGCGCTCACTTCTACCGCGGTTTTTGCTGGACTATACTTAACCGCATTTCGCAACACATTATCAATTGCGCGCTGTAGTAATTCGGGCTGTGCTTGTATTTGTATATTTGGGTGAGCCGTATACTGAACATTAACATGATTGCTAGCACCCTCGAAATTAGCGTCTTCTACCGATTCTTGCAACAACTCATTTAAATCGATTGGCTCTTTTTTAAAGTCAGTCATGCCTGATTCTAAACGTGATAAAGTCAATAATTCTCCTACCAAGTAATCCATGCGCACCGATTCGGTTTCGATTCGATTAAGTGAGGTAGTAATTTTTTCACTGATAGGATGTGCAGCATCCGCTTGTGCCGATTGTTGTTTGATTAAACCAATCGCAATTTGTAAACGCGCTAAAGGCGAACGTAACTCATGTGAAACTTGATGCATTAAATGGGTTTGGCTTTGAATTAATTGGCCTACACGGCTTACCATCACATCAAAAGCCGTTCCTAAATCAGCCAATTCATCGCGCCTACCTTGCATTACTTTTCCTACTCGGGCATCTAAATCACCACTGGCAGCACTCTCAAAAGCAAACCTTAACTGTTTGATTGGCTTAGAAAAATACCAAGCTAGCATAGCGGCAAAGAGCAAACTCACAAAAATACCCACAATTAGCGGCATAGCGGGAAATAGGTACCTAAAATTTTGCTTAATTTTGATGCCATTAATAATAGTAGGCGGCGGCCGTTTATTGCGTGCCTCTACGAACAGCCAATAAGTGTGGCCATCATCAGCCTGAACTTGTTGAATGGCGCGATTATCAATATCGCTGCTTAAAGCAGCTAGCGAAGTAGTATTAACCCCTTTAGGTAGCAGACGGTTTAATAACTCAGCACCCTCCTCATTGACCACGTATAACTGCGGCATCGGCTCGTTTTTCCAAATATCCATTAACGATTTTAGCGATTCGATACCATTCATTTTGAGCGTGCTGGCCGCGGCTAGCACCATTGTTCTAGCTGGTGGCGCGGCGTCTATTAAGCGTCTTTCTCTATCACGCTTATCGTTGACCATACCAATTGCCAAGCTCACTACCAGCACAGTAGTAAGTTGCGCAAAGAAGAAAAATAGAAAAAATTTCCAGTAAAGTCTGCCCATGTTTATTTGTCTATTTTTAATTTATTTTAAATATTGATAGCCAAGTCTATAAACAGTTTGTATCAATTGCTTTCCGGCTGCCGCCGCACTGAGTTTTTGGCGCACACTGCTCATGTGCACGTCAATATTACGGTCGAATTTAGCCATTGGCCTGCCCAATGCCAATTCTGAGAGCATTTGTTTGCTAACTACATTGCCAGCGCGTTCTACCAATACTTCTAGCAAATTAAATTCGGTACTGGTCAGCACCAAAGGCATGCCATCCCATTCCACACGTCGTTGCTCTGGCATTAATACTAATTCATTAAGGGTAATAGTTTTGGCCTGATTGGCTTGCGGCTTAGCGCGGCGCAAAATTGCCCTGATACGCGCGACTAGCTCGCGCGGCGTACAGGGTTTTGGCACATAATCGTCAGCGCCCAGCTCTAAACCCACAATACGGTCTGCATCATCACCTTTGGCTGTCAGCATAATTACCGCCATATTGCTGGTTTGGCGTATACGCCGCAAAGTATCAATACCATTTAATTTAGGCATCATCACATCTAGCACTACCAAATCATAAGTATCGGCTTGTAAAGCTATTAGCCCCGCCTCGCCATCGTGCGCTGTGCTAACAGAAAAGCCTTCAAGGTCGATATACTCTTTGAGCATTTCGACCAACTCGACGTCATCATCTATAAGTAAAATTTTATCCATGATTATTTATTTAACTTCATGATTAAAAAAGGTTAATGCATCATAACGACAGAGCCATCCATCAACAAGCTTAATGCAGGACATTTACGCAGATTTACACTCTCTTAACGGCGTTTTACAACTAGTGATTGCACAATGGCAACATCCTAAAAGGCAGCAAAACATAGGATTTCGAAGAAGGTTTAAAGTCAGACATTTTGAATGTTAACGAATAAAGGATTATGAAATGAAAAATTTATCAATCAAACAATTATTGGCAATTTCGGCGCTAGCGATTGCTTTACCATTCTCTGCATCAAGCTATGCTGAATCTGGCAAACATTGCAACCATCACGATAACAAAGGCGGTCATGGCTATAAACACGGCGGCCATTCTGGCCAAGCTGGTATGCCACACCATTTTAAAGCGCTTAATTTAACGCAAGATCAACAAGATAAAGTATTTGCGATTATGCACGAACAAGCGCCGGCTAAATATGCGCAACACAAACAACAGCGCGAAACAATGGAAGCCTTGCGTACGCTGGCACAAGCAGATACTTTTGATGAAGCCAAAGCGCAACAATTAACCGACCAATTAGGTAAGTTAGAGAAAGAAAAAGCGCTGAATCGTCTTAAAACTGAGGCGAGGATTGCAGCCCTGCTAACGCCAGAGCAACGTGTAAAAATGCGTGAATTCAAACCATCATATCGTGGCGGGCACGGCATGCACGATAATGTGCGATTTAAAAACAGAGCTTCACCAGCGATAAAACCTATTAATAGTTAAATCAGTTTAACCGTTCATTAAACAAAGCCTGCATATTTTTGTATACGGGCTTTTTTTATGATTCATTAAAACTCTTTAATGAGACGTTAATCGCGTTCAAATGCTTCACACAATTGGCTTAATAATTGGCCAAAAAGTGGTAGCACTTCATCTTTACTGTGCGGGCTGTCGTCATCGGTACCTGCCACTACAAAACTCACCGTTATTTTATCTAAATTCTCTCTAAACTCTGCCCAATGCTCTGCCTCTGCATCACCTATCAGTTTAAATTTATGAAAGCCTGAGTCTATAATTTCAATTAACTCTACATCTGCAATGCCTGCAAATAAGGTTTTAGCGATAATCACTTGCGCAGCCATTAAATCAGGTGCAGCTTTACCATCTTCTGATAATTCATGCGTAAGCGGCAAGGTTAAAAATGCAAATACCAGCATGGCATAGGCTTGATACACACTGAACATATCAAAATTGTTATGCCGCTCATCCGCTGGCTGGCGGCCCGCCTCTTGAATCGCCCTGAACGTGACAAAGCTAGCCAGATAATGCGCAGAATCAACGGCGTTGTAGTCGTCCAAGCTGATATTCGGTTTTGCACCGTCATCAAAAGTTTCGGCAAAACATAAAGTGTGTAAAAGTGTTAAGCGTGTTGAATAGTCCATATTTTCTATACTTTTAAATGGTTAACTAAATTTCTGACGAATCAAACATCAGCCATTGCTTCTAATTGCTCATGTAACTCAAGCCAGCGCATCTCTGCCGTATCAATCGCGCTACTTAACTCTGCCTGGCGTTTCAACAATTGCTGTAATTCAGATTTATTGTTTGCATCATACAAACTGCCTTCACTGGCGCGTGCATCCAGAGTGGTTTTTTCAGCATTTAGCTTTTCTAAGCTTTTCTCAATCTGCTCAGTTTCTTTTACTAACGGCCTGCGCGCAACGATACGCGCTTGTCGCTCTGCTTTGCTTTGCGCGTAATCGTTCTTTTTAACGGCAGTTTCAATATTGACAGTATTCGTTTGCGTTTTATTATTGGCTAGCCAATCTTTATAATCATCCAAATCACCATCAAAAGCTTCTGCCACGCCGTTGGCAACCAGCACAAAATTATCGCAAGTGGCGCGCAATAAGGCTCTATCATGCGAAACCAAAATCACACCGCCTTGATAATCTTGCAAGGCCAACGTTAAAGCATGGCGCATTTCCAAATCCAAATGGTTGGTTGGCTCATCCAGCAACAGCAAATTAGGCCGCGTCCAAATCAATAAGGCCAAAGCCAAACGCGATTTTTCGCCACCTGAAAAATTTTCGCAACTGGCGCGCGCCATGTCGCCTTTAAAATCAAAACCACCTAAATAATTTAGATGCTCTTGCTCACGCGTGGCAGGATCTAAACGCAACATATGTTGCAGCGGCGATTCATGCGGGCGTAATTGCTCTAATTGATGTTGCGCAAAATAGCCGATATTCAGCTCTTTTCCCTCTACGCGTTTGCCTGCTAAGGGTTTTAATTCAGCCGCCAGCAGTTTGATTAAAGTGGATTTACCCGCGCCATTTTTACCCAACAAGCCAATCCGTTCACCTGGCCGAATCGCCATCACTACTTTTTTAAGAATGGTCTTATCCGCATACCCTACATCAATATCATCTAACACCAATAAGGGATCTGGCGCGTCAATGGGGCTACGAAACTCAAAGCTAAATTGCGAATCCACATGCGCGGCTGAAATCATTTCCATGCGCTCTAATGCTCTAATGCGGCTTTGCGCTTGGCGCGCTTTGGTGGCCTGCACCCTAAAACGGTCAATATAGCTGTGTAAATGGGCGACCTTGCGTTGCTGTTTTTCAAACATAGCTTGTTGCAAAGCCAGCTTTTCTGCGCGCTGACGTTCAAAATCACTATAGCCGCCGCGATACAGCGTAATGCGTTGCTGCTCAATGTGCAGCACAGTATCGATGACATTATCTAAAAAATCCCTGTCATGCGAAATCAATAACAAAGTACCGCGATAATCGCGCAACCAGGTTTCTAGCCAAATCACTGCATCTAAATCCAAGTGGTTAGTCGGCTCATCTAACAGCAATAAATCGCTGCGGCACATCAATGCGCGCGCTAAATTCAGCCGCACACGCCAACCGCCAGAAAATTCACTCACAGAACGGGTTAAGTCTGCTTGCGAAAAACCCAAGCCGTCTAATAAACTGGATGCACGCGCCTTGGCTGAATAGCCTTCAATATCACTTAAACGCTGATGCAATTCGGCGATTTTCTCTCCTTCATGTTGCGTTTCTGCTTGTAGCAAAGCCGCTTCAATTTCGGTTAATTCAGCGTCACCTTCTAGCGTAAATTGCAACGCAGGCAAATTCAAGCTGGGCGTTTCCTGCGCCACATGCGCAATTACCCAGTTTGGTGGAATGTCTAAATCGCCCACTTCTTGTTGCAACTCACCGCGCAGCAAAGCAAATAGCGATGATTTACCTGCACCATTGGCGCCAATCAGGCCAACTTTGTGGCCAGGATGTAGCTGAAAAGCTGCCTGCTCTAGCAACACTTTTACGCCACGAAAAAGGCTTAAATTTCTAAATTGAATCAATCTATATCACACCCAAAAATTGCGTCAGCCAAATTCGCCAAAAGGCGTTATTCTAAAGCAATCTGGCAGAATACAACGAAGTGATTATGCTGAAATTACCAGCTTAAAGCTTGTTTACGTTTTGTTTACAAGTTATTGCGTTTTTTTCAAGTAAAATAATCAGTTAATCTATTTATTTCGACCCAAACACAAGGCTGTCACGCGCAAAACTAATGATCACACTAAAAAAAATAGCCCGCTGGGCATTGCTTGGTCTGCTCTTGCTAATGGTCGTCATATTAATCACTGCATTAACCTTACGTTTTGTGATATTCCCTCATATCGATCAATACAAAGATGATATTGCGCGCTATATTGCACAAACTATTGACCAAAAAATCACCATTGGCGATATTGTCACAGGTTGGGATGGCTTAACGCCACAGGTAGATTTAAAAAATATTGATTTATTTGATGCAGAAAACCGCGTTGCATTGCATTTAAACAATGTAGAAGCCAGCCTTTCGTGGTTAAGCGTACCGCTTTTGCAGCCCAAACTCACTAAATTAGTGGTGCATCAACCCGCACTGACGATTCGACGTAAGCCTGATGGCAGTATTTATTTGGCAGGAATTGCGCTAGAGGGCGAATCTAAACCAGCGTTTATGAATTGGTTATTGCGCCAACGCGAAGTTAACGTTAAAAACGCACAGGTTATTTGGCAAGATGATTTACGCCAAGCACCCGAACTGTCGCTCAATCAATTCAACTTAACACTTCGCAATCCTTTATTACATCAATCCTTAGGTCAACACGCGTTGAAATTGTCTGCGTTACCATCTATAGGCGCACGACAAAAAATGAGTGTCAATGGGCATTTTGTTGGGCGCGATGTCAGCAAAATGAGTAAGTGGCATGGCGATTTTTTTATTGACTTAAAACAAACTGATTTAGCGGTTTATAAAGCTTGGATAGATTATCCGATTGATATTCAAAGTGGCACAGGTGATGCCAAAATTTGGCTTAACTTTGCCAACAACAACATCAATAGCGTTAAAACACAAGCCAATATCCGCAATTTAGCAGTAATGACAAAAAACCAATCCAGCGCTTTTGTTGCGCAGACATTTTCGGGCGATGTGCAATGGCAAAACAAAAATAATACGCAAACTATTAACGCAAAAAATATCATACTTAACACGAATAACGGTTTAAATATTCGCAATGGTCATGGTTTTTATGCAACTAGCATTAAAAATAATCAGCCTTGGGTTAAGGCTAATATTCAGCTGAATCAATTTAATTTAGCATCATTAAAAATGATTAATTCGCACATTAGTTTACCCAACAATCTGCAAATCCAACTTAATGGCTTTGCGCCAGTGGGCGTTTTACAAAACATCGATTTATTGTGGGAAGGAGCGACCAGCAAACCTGCGCACTACAAAATCAACACCAGTTTTAGCCAACTAGGCATTCGGGCATTCCAAAAAATTCCAGGTTTTAATCAACTTGCAGGGTCAATAAAAGCTGATGAGTTAGGCGGTACGTTGCTGCTTAATAGTCAAAATGCCACTTTAGATTTTAAAGACGTATTGCGCTGGCCTATTCCTGCTAACGATATAAAAGGCGATATCAGTTGGACTATTGATAATAAAATTATCAATATCACAACCAAAGAACTGCATATCAGCAACCCACATATCGTCGGCATAATAAATGCCAAATACGCTGTCAATGGCGAAAAAGGTGGTTACTTAGATTTAACAGGCCAATTTGGTAAAGGCGATGCTAAATTTGCGCCTTTTTATTACCCTGTTACTTTAGGAAAAGATACCTTACATTGGCTAGACACTTCAATATTAGCAGGCCGCGCTGAAGATATATTGTTAACAGTGAAAGGTAATTTAGCTGATTTTCCTTTCGTAAATAGCCAACATCAACCAGATGCTAAGCTTGGTATTTTTAAAGTCACCGCTAATATTAGTGATGCTCTTTTAGAGTATGGCTCTGGTTGGCCGATGATAGATGCGCTGGATTTAGACATGTTGTTTGAGGGCACTCGCATGCTTTTAAATACCAAAACAGGACGCATTGGCGGCAAAAAAATCACCAAAGGCCGCGCTGAAATTGCACAATTAGACGCTGATTGGCCAATTCTACATATTGCCAGCGAGGCAGAGGGCTTAGTTTCTGACGGCATAAAATTTATCAATGAAAGTCCTGTTAAGCAAGTGACATTGGGATTTACAGACAACCTTAAAACAGCAGGACGCGGTAAATTATTACTCGATTTAAATATTCCACTGCAAAATTCCGAAGCAACAAAATATAAAGGCGTTTATAAAATTAGTAACGGCAGCATATTTGCGGATGCAGAAACAGGATTGCCAGAATTAAGCAAACTGAATGGCAGCCTTACATTTAACGAAAATGGTATTTATGCTAGCGGCGTAGAGGCAGAAATATTTGGCGGGCCTGTGCAATTTAATGTAGCTACCGCTGCTGATAAAGTCATTAAAATTACAGCCAGTGGCAAAATCAACGAGGTGGGCATTCAAAAAATAGCGTCAAATGTGTTGACGGAAAGTTTGAATGGTAGCGCAAATTGGTCTGGCGAAATTTATATAAAAAAACCATTGGTCGATATGCGTTTTCGCTCAAACCTGATTGGTTTAGCAGTGCAATTACCGCCGCCTTTTAATAAATTGGCGCAACAAGAGTTAAATCTTAATGTTGAGAAAAAACAGCTCAATCCAGATAGCGATAATATTCAGCTGAATATTGGCAACCTCGTTTCTGCAAAAATACTGCGCAGCAATCGCACAGGAGAATTACAATTTGAGCGTGGCAATGTAGGCATTAACGTGCCTGCGAGCCCAGCTTTGCAAGCTGGTTTAACAATTAATGGCAAACTTGATGGGGTAGATGTTGATGATTGGCTGGTATTACTGATGCAGCCTAGCACTTCTAAAAATAGTCCTAGGTTGGACTTCAATTTGATTAGTAAAGTCGATGTTGCGATTAATCAACTCAACATTGGGGATCGTAGCATTCATGCATTAAAGCTATCTGCCCAGCCCAATGCAACAGGCCTAAAAATGGCGGTTGAAGCCAAAGAAATGCTCGGTGATATTGAATGGCAAGGGGCAGATAACGGTAAAATTTTCGCTCGATTTAAACGGTTAAGTATTCCTAATGCAGAGTCTACTGCAATTAAAAGCAAGCCGAAAAAAGAGTTTCGAAAACAAGCACAGGCTTATCCAGCACTGGATATCATTGCAGAAAATTTTGAAATTGACTCTAAAAAACTTGGCGTGCTTAATTTGAACGCGTTTGAAAATGGCGAAGATTGGGTGATTCAAAAACTCAACATTACCAACCCTGACAGCGCTCTTTCGGTGCAAGGCAATTGGCATAATTGGACACGAAATCCTAATACAAATATTGTCGTATCGCTTAACTCCAATAATATCGGCAAAACTTTAGTGCGCTTTGGCCAGCCAGATACTGTTAAAGGCGGTGAAGCACAAATATCTGGCCGCCTAAATTGGGCTGGTAGTCCGCATGAATTTGATATTACACGTTTGGCCGGCAATTTGACATTTGAAGCGAGCAAAGGCCAAGTGTTAAAAGTGCAGCCAGGCGTTGGGCGCTTATTTGGATTATTAACGCTACAAAGCCTGCCCCGACGGTTGAGCTTAGATTTTAGAGATTTATTCAGCGATGGTTTTGCGTTTGATAAAATTAGCGCTACCGCAAAAATTGATAGTGGAATTGTGCGTAGTGATGACTTTTTCATGACTGGTCCTGCCGCAGAAGCCAATATTAAAGGCGAAACTAATTTAAAAACCGAAACTCAGAATTTGAATATAAAAGTCACTCCGCATGTGAGTGACAGTTTATCGCTTGCCGCGTTGGCAGGTGGCCCTATCGTTGGTGCCGCTGCATTTGTTGCGCAAAAGATACTAAAAGATCCTTTCAACAAAATTGCATCGTCCGAATATACAATTACTGGCACATGGGACAACCCTGTAGAAGTAAAATCGGATAAAGATGATGTACAAAAATCGATTAACCCATTTTCAGCCAAATAATAACGAATCTTAAAATTGATATGTCTACTATAGCCAAAAAACAATCTACACAATCTAAAAATACAGCTAGCAGCGTTAAAGTGGCTGGCATTCAAATGGCATCTAGCCCGCAAGTATCCTCAAACCTGATAGAGGCAGAGCGTTTAATTGCAATTGCTGCTAACCAAGGTGCAAAAATCGTGGTTTTGCCAGAGTATTTTTGCATTATGGGTGTGAAAGAGATAGACAAAGTGGCAGTGCGTGAAAAAGCGGGCGATGGAATGATTCAACGTTTTTTAGCCAAAATGGCTAAAGATTACAAGATCTGGCTTATTGGCGGCACGGTGCCATTGACCAGCAATTATCCTAATAAAGTACGCAATAGCTGCTTAGTGTATAACGATAAAGGCTTGCAAGTAGCGCGCTACGATAAGATTCATTTGTTTGGCCTAGATTTAGGCACTGAGCATTATCATGAAGAAAACACGATAGAGTCTGGCAATGAAGTGGTTGTGGTTGAAACGCCCCACGGCAAAATTGGCTTATCCGTTTGCTACGATTTACGCTTCCCTGAGTTGTATCGCGCCATGGGCGAGGTAGACATGTTGGTAGTGCCATCTGCCTTTACCGAAACCACGGGCAAAGCACATTGGGAAAGCCTAATTCGCGCGCGCGCAATTGAAAACTTATGTTATGTGATTGCACCGGCGCAAGGCGGCTATCATTTATCGGGTCGCGAAACACATGGCAATAGCATGATTGTTGACCCTTGGGGTGTAATTTTAGATCGATTACCGCGCGGCTCTGGCGTGGTGATGGCGAATGTGAATCGCGATTACCAAACCAGCTTGCGCAGTAGCTTGCCCGCGCTAAAACACAAAACGATTAAAGCCATTTAAGGATTCTTAGGTTTAGAAATCAAGAATATACTTAACGTGATTTAAACCTAGACTGATATAGTAGAAATCAATACTTAACACTATAAAACACATGAAAATTGAACAGCCAAATTTAACTAAAGCTAGCCACTTTGATACCGCACATGATGTGTTACTCAAACCAACAGGACTTGATACCAGCGCAATCCAAGGCGTACTAGGTAATATCATGTCGCACCAAGTGGATTATGCCGACTTGTATTTTCAATACAGCCGCAGCGAATCATGGGGCTTAGAAGAAGGCCAAGTTAAATCAGGTAATTTCAGCATTGACCAAGGCGTTGGCGTGCGCGCTGTGAGTGGCGAAAAAACCGCATTTGCCTATTCTGATGATATTAATTTACCCGCTTTGCAACAAGCAGCCAATGCGACCAAATCGATTGCCGCATTAGGCTTGGAACAAACGGGCAAAAGTATTGTTACACGCCAAAATAATCAGTTGTATTTACCACAAGACCCAATCGCCAGCTTAAGTGCTGACGCCAAAGTAAAATTGCTAGAGCGTTTAGAGCAATTTGCAAAAGCGGTTGACCCACGTGTTACCCAAGTAATGGCCAGTATTGCAGGTGAATATGAAGTCATCATGGTTGCCAGAAGTGATGGTGTAATGGCGGCGGACGTGCGCCCTTTAGTGCGCATTTCAGTGCAAGTGCATGCCGAGCAAAACGGCCGGCGTGAACAAGGTTCTAGTGGTGGTGGTGGGCGTTTTGATTATAGCTACTTTACAGATGAAGTCTTGCAGGATTACGCACAAAAAGCCGTGCATCAAGCCTTAGTGAATTTAGACGCGCGCCCTGCCCCTGCTGGTAGCATGACGGTGGTCTTGGGCGCTGGCTGGCCTGGCATTTTGTTACATGAAGCAATTGGACACGGTTTAGAAGGCGATTTCAACCGCAAAGGCAGTAGCGCATTTGCCAATATGATGGGCAAACAAGTGGCCGCCAAGGGTATCACCATTGTAGATGACGGAACATTAACCGACAGGCGCGGCTCGTTGACGATGGATGACGAAGGCAATCAAACCAATAAAACTGTCTTGATTGAGGACGGCATATTGCGCGGCTATATTCAAGATAGTTTAAATGCGCGCTTAATGAATATGCCGCTAACAGGCAATGCGCGCCGCGAAAGCTATGCGCATATCCCGATGCCGCGCATGACGAATACCTATATGCACAATGGCGATAAAGATCCAGCTGAGATTATTAAGTCGGTTAAAAAAGGTTTGTATGCTGCTAATTTCGGGGGCGGACAAGTGGATATCACCAGTGGAAAATTTGTGTTTAGCGCCGCTGAAGCCTATATGATTGAAGATGGAAAAATCACTTACCCAGTGAAAGGCGCAACATTAATTGGCAACGGCCCTGACGTGTTAACGCGCGTTTCAATGATTGGCAATGATATGTCGCTTGATTCTGGTGTAGGCACTTGCGGCAAAGAAGGACAAAGCGTGCCGGTGGGTGTAGGTCAGCCGACGCTTAAGATTGATGGGTTAACGGTAGGTGGTACTGCTTCATAAAATCAACCAAATAAAAAAGGCCGCATATGCGGCCTTTTTTATTACTCATAGAAACTCTTAAACATTTTTTTGCTAAATTAGACTAGACGTAAAGTTAAAATTTGACCGCGCATATAATTGATATGTAAGGGAAAATTTTAACTTTGCAACGACGTATAATGACGCAAAAATATGTTTAATTATTTTAGTACGCGGTTACGGTATTCACCTGTTCTTGTATCAATCTCAATCTTGTCACCTTGCGCTACAAATAATGGCACTGGAATCTCAAAGCCTGTCGCCAGTTTAGCAGGTTTCATTACCTTGCCTGATGTATCGCCTTTTACGGCTGGCTCGGTATAAGTCACTTCGCGCACAACTGTTGTTGGCAACTCTACAGAGATGGCTTTACCTTCATAAAAACGAATATCGACCGGCATTGAATCTTCTAAAAATGGTAGCGCGTCTTCCATAAACTCTGCATCTACGTCATATTGGTTATATTCTGCATCCATAAATACATAAGTTGGATCGGCAAAATATGAGTATGTGGCTTCTTTTTTCTCTAAAACAATCACGTCAAATTTGTCGCCTGCGCCGTAAATCGTCTCGCTTGGCGCATCGGTTAACAAGTTTTTAAACTTCATTTTAACAACGGCTGTGCTGCGGCCAGATTTATTGTATTCGGCTTTTACCACCACTAATGGTACGCCATCGGCCATAATCACGTTACCGGCGCGGAGTTCTTGAGCTGTTTTCATTGGTTGCCTTACTATTAATTAGTTTGAGATATCAAGTATTGGGTTGGAATATTAAGCCGCGCATTATACCTAAACTATTCTTTTTTAACCAGTTTCGGCGTTTTATGTTTACGCAATATTATTGCAAAAGCCCACTAGTTTAGTGGCTAAGTCTACTTGTTTTGTCAATTTCTGCGATTGTTGCAAAGTGTATTCTGCAATATAGGGCAGTTGGTTTAAATAATCTTGCCAAGTTGCAGGAGATAACTCCGCTTCAACCCAATCATCATGCGCCTGATAAACCGTTCTTTTTGCTTCAAAATCTGCATAAAACATATCTAAAAATGCATTAAGTTTTTTAATATGCGTATTTTCTTCTTGAAAATATGGCTGCCAAATAAACGGTTTTGCTGCCCAAATCGCCCTCACCCAGCTATCTTCACCGCGCACAAAATTAACATCACATGCAGCTAATAATGCATCGTAATCGGCTTGAGTTAAAAATGGCAACACATGCAAATTTAGGTTTTTAAACGTATAATTTACGCCCACATTCAGAGTACTTAACCCGAAAAAGTTGCCGAATTTTTGCAAAATACCGCTTGTAGGCACATAGCAATCTGTAGGCCGATTAGATTCAGCCATTGCAACTAACAATGATTCAATCGGCGCATGCGGATAACAGAATAGTGATACTTTTAAGTGATTATGGTTGGTTAAGTCTTGGCTTTTGCAAAACAAATGTTGCTTACTTGAGCGATGCGCAAACTGCTGATTTTTTTCACGAATTAAACCGCCAGTATTTTCCCTAAACCCAGGAAAGTAGAAATAGCGCGTCAACCCATTGGCTTGCGGTGATGGTTTGGCATGAAAATCCGCCACCCAAGTTTCTGCTGACAAATATTCTAAATTAATCCACTTGGATTTTTTTTGCGCCATCGCACTTAAATAAACTGCTGGCAATTCACAGGCAAACGCTTCAATCACCACATCTGCAGCATCGTTAAAATCCGTTTCTGCACGCCAACTTAACACATCAATTTCATCAATATTTTGCTGATTTAATGCAAGATTTAAAGTGGGAATGATTTTTTTTGCCGCATTCAAATCATCTACAAAAAGTCGCACAACTAAGCCATGCTCATGGTTCAATTGTTTGGAAAGTCGCCAGCAAACGCCAATATCGCCGAAGTTATCAACAATTTTGCAGAAAATATCCCAATGCTTTTTCACTGTCAATGGATTCACAGCAAATCGCAATTAATATAAGTGCATGCCAAAGCGTTTTAAACTTGTTGCGTAGAGATAAAAAACCGCTAAAGTAAAGATAACACAACTGACTAAAGTGGGCCAAAAATCCCATTTAGGTAACAAATAAGGGAACAGCAAAAACATTGGCAACGTAGGAATCACATACCAAAACGTGTAGTAAGCATGGTTCGATATTTTAGCTACTGGCTGATTTTCAATATAAAGCCATATTAATGTTAGCACTGTCACCAATGGCAGCGCTGCAAGCAAACCACCCAATTTGTCACTCACTTTAGCTAACTCAGAAACCATCACCACTACGGCGGCGGTGATTAAATATTTAATGATAAGGTAAGTCATAAAACAGTATCCTTAGATTTACAGCTACGCAAGCGCGTCATGATGAATTCAATTTTTACTTGAGCTCATCATGACTATTAGCATGATTATAAATGATAGCTAAATTAACAGTGGCGCAATAAAAGCAAAAAAGGCCCCAACGGTATATATACCTAACGATAGCCAATATATTCGCAAAGCGCTTTTACGCGTTTTGGTGCAAACTGCCGCTAATGTTGGGTCTGCCGGACATGGCGCATTGCGCGCTTGCCACTGTAAATAGCCTGCTATGGCCAACATAGCACCTGCCAACCCAAAAACTAGCGGCTTATGCTCACTTATCCAGATTAATTGTGGAAAAGTAGAAACTAAACTGGCAAGCGTTGCGGCTGAGCCAATCGCCACCAGAGTGGCGGGCAAGGCGCAGCAAATCAAGGTTGAGCCACTGGTGAATAAGGACAAAATATTAGCTTTATGCGCGGTTTTCACTGCGCTTAAATCAACATCAAAATCACTATCTGCTTGCAATTTTGCACTCATTTTTTCGCCTCTGCTTTCGATTCTAATTCGGCTTTAATATGCGCTACTGGATGCTCAGAAATTTCGATAGAAGTCACGTCATAGCCCGCATCTTTAATGATGGCCTTTACTTTTTCATTGCTCAATGCTTGGCCATCCTTAAGTTCAACCGCCACAATGCGCTGCTTTAAATTCACATAAACGTCTTTGGTTTGACTTAAAGCACGCATTTTTTTCTCAATGCCTTGCGCGCAGAACGCACACACCATGCCGTTTACATTGGCCTTAATCGTTTGCGTGGCTATTGCGGCTTGGCTGAATAATGTTGCTGCCACTAAAGTGCTTAATAATAATTTTTTCATGATTTAAGTCCTTAAAATATATACATAAAGTTAAAGCGTGGTTCGCGTGAGTTGTTCACGCCCGCTTCTACAAAAAAGCTTTTGTTGATCAGGCGCAACAAGGGAGTAATTTCAACTTTCTCTGATAGTCCGTTCATATTGCGCGCCTCTAAAATCAGCCAGGGCTGGGTTTTGTCATAATCTGTTTCATAAAATGAAAAACCCGCACGCACTGAAGTGAAATCGTGATTAATATCAGATGCGCGATAGAGCCGATGCGCCGTCTGAAAGTAAACACGTGTCGTTTCATAATCAAACTGAACGCCCGGCGTAATCATCACTTTATCGAAATCGCGATTTTCGCCAATCAGGTTATCCTCACCTTGCAAAGCGCCTATGCCACCCTGAAACCACAAATTAGCTTGCGCATGCGGCGCGTTCCAGCGTTTAAGCAGGCGCGTATAGGTCACCTCTTCTAAGGTGCGCGATTTGCTTTTATCGTCAGCGCGCATATAAGTGGCACTGACACCAAATGCGTCACGCGGGGTAATAGCGTAGTTAATAAACGATTCGCGCCAATTATTATTGAAGTCGCCCATTGCCATAAACGATTCGTCAAAGCCCATAGGGCCAGCAGTGGCGGGTTGACTGAGTAGCATGGCCAGCAACGGCAATACAATGTTGAAACGATTGTAAAACATGATTTTTCCTTTATCTAGATGGCTGAATAATCAACCATCAAACCAAATGAATACGCCCGAGTTTAGGACGCAATTAGGGTATTAAATAAAGGTGATGGGTGGGCGTTGCAGGTTTTGCTGGGGAATTGAAGCGTATATTTGATGATTAAAATCAAATACTTGAGTAGAATTTAATGCAAAATCAGATTGAATCTGTACTGGTATCGCCGTTAATGCGCACAAATTAGCACAAGTGGTTTTGCAGGATGATTTAGAATCAGATTGGTGATGACTTTTTGTTGTCATGTGTTGATGACAGGGCATTTCGCTTACCGCGCTACTGGTATTTTCAGCCTGATATTTAGCGGCGTTAGATTGCATCACTCTATTGCAAACTAGCATATTAGCGGTCGCCAAGGCTTGCATCGGCATTAACACCAGTAATAAATAAGCCACAAAATATGAAAAAGGTTTCAACACAAAAATTAGGATAGGTAAAAAGTGACTTTAGTTCAAGTGCCTACATGATTAGGGTCGGTGTAGCGAATTTCCACCACTTCATACATCTCTTCACTTTTGGGTGTAATCACCTTAACTGTATCGCCCAAACCTTTACCCAGCATGGCTTTTGCCAATGGCGAAACCCAGCTAATGTAGCCTTTGCTTGGCTCTAACTCATCTTTGCCGACAATCCGATAAACATGTTCGCTATCGTCTACCAAATTAAATAAAGTCACCCAAGCGCCAAAAAATACTTTTTCCAGATGCTGCTGCAAACTGCTATCGACAATTTCGGCTAAATCCATACGCCGCATCAAATGGCGGCAACGGCTATCAATCTGGCGTAAGCGACGCTTGCCGTAGATATAGTCACCATTTTCACTGCGGTCGCCATTGCTGGCCGCCCAAGAAACGGTGCGCACCACTTCTGGCCGTTCTACCTTATAAAGCTGATGAAACTCTGCCTGCAAAGCGGCGAAACCTTGCGGGGTGATATAGTTTTTTTCATCATTGCTTGCCATCTAATTGTTATTGATAAGGCAAATTAAAATCATCTTTTTCTAGAACTTGCACATTTTGTACATAGTATGGCGTTTCGCCAAAACAAGTGCTTGGAATGCCTTTATGCTCTTCATAAGTTAAACGCACACGTTTACCCAAACTGTTATTAATCTTTTCAACCAGCGTTTTGTCTTTTACCGTAAAGAAAAACTTTTCTGCTTGTGTGCCTGGCATTGAAACCAGCACCAACTCGCCCTCATACGTTTTACAAACATAGCCTTTTTCAGAGAATTTTTGCACATACCCAGCCCGCTCACCGGTTGAATATACCCAGCTCAGCGCAGCCCAAGTATATAGCGCGAATAAAGCAATTGGAATAATGATGGTCAAAATGAGTATTTTGAATAGTTTTGCAAATTTACTTAACACCTTTTTACCCCTGAAAAAATAGCAAATGACAATAAATCTAAGCCGCTATTTTACTGCAAGTTCGCCTACAATAACGACATGTTGAATTTATCCAGCCATTTAATATTATGTACCACTGCCCGCCTAAGTCGCGGCCTGCAGTTGCATCAACAGCAGCAATTATCGCTTAAACAAACACAGTGGCAAACGCCGTCAATCATGACGTTACAGCAATGGTTAGCGCAATTGATGCAGCAGGCTATGCTGGCGGGAGAAGTAAATGTAGCGCATTTTCCTGCTATTTATTTGAATGCGGTAACAGAAAAAATGCTGTGGCAACATGCCATTCAAAGCTGTATTGAAAAACACCGATTAGCCGAGTTATTTGATATTGCCAGCCTTGCCGATGCAGCGATGCAAGCCAATCAGCTACTGATTGAATGGCAAATTAACGATGTGCAATTGGGTGATTATTTTCAATCGGTAGAAACGCGGCAGTTTTTGCGCTGGCGCCAGGCTTTTCAAGCTTTATGTTCAGAAAAAAATGCCTTGGAATGTGCCAGAGCATTAGCCATGCAAATTGACTATTTGGGCAAAACGCAATTACCAATACCTACCGCAATTGAGCTTGCCGGTTTTGACCGCATTACGCCGCTAGAGCAACGATTAATTACAAACCTACAAGCAAAAAATACTAAAGTCAGCTTTTTGCATCATCAGCAAAAAAGCCTCAATACAAAGCAAATCGCTTGCGATGATATAAACGCCGAATGTCGCACTGCGATGGCTTGGGCAAAGCAATCATTAATGCAAAATCCACAAGCCAATTTAGCGATTATTACGCCAGTATTGGGCAATATACGTAACAAGCTAGCCGATTTATTGGATGATACTTTTCACCCAGAAACCTTACAGCCAAGTTTGTATGAAGCGCCACGCATCATGGATTTTTCGATTGGCGCGCCACTTAGCAAACATGCGATGATTGCTAGCGGCTTGCGATTATTGCGCTTGACGGTCAGCAGCCAGAATTCTGCACAATCTGATTTAAGTGCACTGTTACTAGATAGCTATTGGAGCAATGAAGGCGAAACCGACTCGCGGCATTTGCTGGATGCGCAAATGCGCAAAAAATTAACGCGCAATGTTAGCTTACAAAGCCTACTGGTTTTAGCGCAAAAGCTAACTGAAACTGGGCTGCAAAGATTTTTAGCGCATTTAGCAATATTGCAAAACGCGCAAATACAATTTCGTGGCAAACGTAAACCGTCTGATTGGGCGGTGCAATTTAGTCAATTATTAAGTGACGTCAGTTGGGCAAAAACCCGAATTTTGAGCAGCTACGAATATCAGGCGCAGCAAGCATGGTTAAAAGCATTACAAAACCTAACAGATTTAGATGCATTGACTGGCCCAATTTCGGCTACGGATGCCGCCAATAGACTGAATCAAATTTGCGCCGCCAGTATGTTTTTACCCGAAACCAAAGGCAGGCCAAATATACAAATATTGGGCATGTTAGAAAGCAGCGCTATTCCTTTAGATGGCGCATGGGTACTAGGTATGAATGACCAACATTGGCCACCACCTGCAAGGCCAAATCCATTATTACCGATTAAGCTACAACGTGATATGCATATGCCAAATGCCGATACGGATATACAAGCGGCATTTGCGCAAAAAGTGCAGCAACGCTTAATCAATAGCAGCAGTGAAATTATATTTTCTTGGGCGCATAAAGAAGCCGATCGTGAATTACGCGCCTCACCTTTGTTAAATGATTTGGCTTTTACTAATATGTTAACGCCTATTAACACGTTAGCTGAAACGCTAAGTATGCAGGTACAAGCCACTATTGAACTGATTGATGATGCAACGGCGCCAGAGATAAGCGTGGATGAAAAGTTACGCGGCGGCAGTGCGCTATTTGAAGCACAAGCCATCTGCCCGGCTTGGGCTTTTTATCAGTATCGGCTTGGTGCAAAAGCGCTAGAAAGCCCAACAGACGGGCTAAATAATCTTGCACGTGGCAATCTAGTGCATGCCGTTTTGCAGCAATTTTGGCTCAACTGCAAAAGTTCAGCCAAGCTAAAAGCGATGTCGGATAATCAGCTTGAAACAGCCATTCAACAAGCGATTGATGCGGCCATTAGAACCTTAAGCAACATTGAAAATGTGCCTAAACAAATTCTGATGATTGAACAGCAACGCTTGCTGCCTTTGATAAATGCATGGCTACAACATGAAAAGCAGCGCGCTGATTTCACCGTGCAGGCCTGCGAAGCGCAGCATATTTTAGCGATTGAAGGCTTGGAAATTAGCTTACGTATTGACCGAATTGATGCGATTACTGGTGGCGAATTAGTCATTATCGATTACAAAACGGGCAGTAGCAAACCCAGCTATAGCAGTTGGGCCGATGCACGCATCACCAAACCGCAACTGCCGCTTTATGCGTCATTGGTATTAAAAGATGAGCAAGTAGTTGCCGCCTGTTTTGCCAAGGTGGATTTATTAGAGCCGCAATTTAGTGGCGTTGCGGCAAACAATGCCTTGCACGATATCAAACCGTTTGACGCGTTAAAGGGTAATTCAGCATTTAAAGATTTCGAGTCTTTTGAGGCGTTAACTTTGCACTGGCAGCAAAGCTTAACTGCGATTGCGCAAGAAATTAAAGCAGGTGTCGCCAATGTAAAGTTTGAAAATGAGGCAGATTTACTTTACTGCGAAGTGAAGCCTTTGCTGCGCTTGCCAGAACGCGCCTTACAGTTTGAGCAGAATCAATAATAGTATGCATAACGATTTAATACAGACAGATACCTACAATCGCCAACGCGCTTTAGAGCTAGAGAATTTTATTGTAGAAGCACCCGCGGGCGCAGGTAAAACTGAGCTGCTTACACAACGCTATTTAAAATTGTTGGCAATGGTTGAAGCGCCAGAAGAGATCATCGCGCTGACGTTTACCAATAAAGCCGCTGCTGAAATGCGGAATCGTATTTTAATGTCGCTAGAAGCAGCAGAAAATAACACCACAGTTGACGCACCGCATAAGCAAGTGACGCGCGATTTGGCGATTAAGGCACTGGCACATGCCAAAAATTGCGGCTGGCAATTACTATCACAACCGGCACGGTTGCGTATTCAAACCATGGATGCACTTTGCAGTAGCTTGGCGCGACAAATGCCTCTACTAAGCCGTTTTGGTGGTCAGCCAATAATCAGCTTAGACGCCGATGCACATTATCAAGTCGCGGCGCAGCAAACGCTGGCACAAGTTGCCAATGAGAACAGTCTTGATGAAGTTGTCAGCACTGCGCTGCGCTTTATGCAAAACGATATTGAAAAGCTCACTGAATTGCTAGCTGATATGCTGGCAAAGCGTGACCAGTGGCTGCCATTGGTGGGTGAGCATGCCAATATTACAGCAGATGAAATTGCCGAACATGTAGCGAACGCGCTGGCAGAATTAATTGAGCAAAAATTAGCGCTGACCTTACAAACGATTCCGAACAGCATACAAACACAGCTGATGCCTTTAATGCGCTTTGCGTACAGCAATTTACAACCAGACCACGCCCTGCAAGCCTTAGCCGATTGGGAAAGCCCATTAGGCGCGAGCATGGATGATTTAAGCAGTTGGCAGGCTTTGGCTGGCGGACTACTGACTAACGATGGCACATTTAGAAAAAAACCCAATATAAAAGATGGCTTTCCAGCTAAAGATAAAAACCATCCCGAATTTGAAGAATATAAGCAGCAATTTTCACAGCTCACCGAATTAATTGCCGATCCACAGGCCCTTGATTCAGCGCGCCATTTGCCCAATGTAGATTTGGATTTAATCACCCAAGATTGCACCATCATCAATGCCTTTGCGCAATTGCTACAATTAGCCACTGCACATTTATGGACGACCTTTCAAGCCGCAAACGAAGTGGATTTTGTGGCGATTGCGCAATCGGCCAGTTATGCGTTGGAAAATGAACGCGGCGCCACTGATTTGGCTTTAAAGCTGGACTATAAAATTGCGCATTTATTAGTGGATGAGTTTCAAGATACCAGCCCCACGCAAATGCGCTTGATTGAGCAGCTAACGCTAGGTTGGCAGCCTGATGATGGCCGAACCTTGTTTTGCGTGGGCGACCCGATGCAATCGATTTATCGCTTTCGCAAGGCGGACGTTAGCCTGTTTTTGCAGGCCAGCGAATTTGGTATTGGACAATTACCACTCACCCCGCTAAAACTCTCGCGCAATAACCGCAGCCATCCGCAAGTGGTTCGCTGGATTAATACCACTTTTAAATCCATTTTTCCTACTGCCGACAATATTACCCAAGCCGCGATTTCGTATCGCACTTTTATTGCGACTAAAGATGCCATCGCAGATGAAGGTGTTAGCGTGCATCCTTTGGTGCTTTATAGCGATGAAGAAAGCGAACAAGCCAAGCTGATTGAGGCGCGCTATGTGGCAGATTTAATCACTGCTGAGCAAAAAAATAATCCTGAAAACAAAATCGTAGTTTTAGTGCGTTCACGTAATCATTTAAATGACTTGGTTTCGGTCATTCGCCGCGATTATGCACATATTCGTTTTCAGGCGGTAGAGATTGAAAGTTTAAACGATAGGCAAACCGTGTTGGATGCGCTTTCCCTGACGCACGCCATGCTGCACCGCGCTGACCGCGTGCATTGGTTGAATATGCTACGCGCTCCTTGGTGTGGGCTGACATTGGCTGATTTGCATGCACTGGCGCATGACAATCACTTTGCAACCATCTGGCAATTGATGCATGATGAAAATCGTTTGCAAATGCTAAGCGCAGATGGTCAGCAACGTTTGCGGCATATGCATGATATTTTAAGTGAAGCTTTTCAACATCAAGGCCGCATGCCCTTACGGCGCTGGCTGGAAAGCACTTGGCTTAAATTAGGCGGCGTGGATACTCTAATTAGCGCAGGTGATAACCGTGATATTCAAGCTTTTTTTGATTTGGTGGAAAAAACCGCGCGCGGCTTTGTAATAGATTTTAATAAGCTAGATACTGCTATGCAAAAACTATACGCGCAGCCAGATATAGCAGCTAACGATAACTTGCAGTTTTTAACCATTCACGCGTCTAAAGGCTTAGAGTTTGATACAGTTATTTTGCCTGCCCTAAATCGCAAACCACCTAATCCTGATAGCCCCATGATGCTGTGGGAAGAAGTACCAGTCAGCAATCATAGAACGCTTTTAGCAGCACCTGTTGCCAAAAGAATAAAGGGTAAAGTTAGCACTTATGACTTTTTAAAAGATTTAGAAACGCAACGTATTGATAACGAAACCGCACGTCTTTTATACGTTGCCGCCACGCGCAGTATTCAAAAATTGCACTTAGTGGCAGTGGTCAAAAAAAGTCAAAAAGACGAAATTAAGCCAGTGGCTAAATCGTTATTATCCTTGCTATGGCCAAGTGTTGAAGCGCAATTTTTAGCGGCAACAACTATCAATGCGCAAACGCAAAACGTATTGCGCTTGCAAGATTTTATGCCGCAACTCAAACGTTTAAAAGCGCCCTGCTTACCCGATTTACTTAAGCATACCAATTTACAATCGGCCTATATTTCACCTGACAATAGCGCTAATTCCGCTTCAAATACGCTATTAAATATCGCCGCTGATACTGGCACGCTAACACATTTGTATATGGAAATGATTGCCAATATTGGATTGGCGGCATGGCCTATCAGCCGCATTCATGCTTGTGCGCCAGCGATGCAACTTTGGTTTAAGCAAAAAGGTCATGCCGCTGAAAACATTGATACGCATGTAAACACGGTAATTAATGCGCTATGCAAAACAGTAGAGAGTGCAGATTGCGCATGGTTGCTGCAAGCAAGCGAAAGTCGGCAATCCGAATTAAGCATCACCACAATAGACCCGCTTGGGCAACCGCAAGAGCAGAGGATAGATTTAACGTTTATTGAGCAAGACACGAAAATGGAAAAGCGATGGATTATTGATTACAAGCTGACTTTTTCGGAAGATGGAGCAGATTTGGACTTGCTAGCTGAACAACACCGCCCTCAATTATCACGTTACGCCGTGCTGTTTGAGCATGAGAGCATACCCATTCAAACAGCGGTGTTCTTTTTAGCATACGGCAAACTGGTTTTGCTTTAATGATGTAATTATTCAGCTTTAAAGTGATGCCAAACGTACCAAGCGACAAATGCTAATCCACCCGCGATAATCACGTAATGCGATTGATGAAAATACACGCTTAACTTCTCCCAGTTTTCACCCGCTTTCATGCCGATATAGCCCAGTGCCCAGCACCAGATAAACGAGCCAACAAAAGTATAAATCACAAAACGCGTCATATTCATGCGCGCCATACCCGCGGGGAAGGCAATAAAGGTACGCACACCTGGCAGTAATCGTGCAATAAAAATAATGATTTCACCATGTGTCGCAAACCATCTATCCGCCATATCTAAGTCTTTTTTGCCAATCAGCACATATTTACCGTATTTATCTGCCAGCGGCCTACCCCCAAACATGCCTGCATAATAAGCAGGAATCGACCCCACCACACAACCAATAGCACCTGCCATGGCAATGCCAAACAACGTCATTTCGCCTTTACTCACTAAAAATCCCGCAAAAGGCATAATGATTTCGCTTGGCAGTGGAATACAGGCTGATTCAATCGCCATCAATAACACTACGCCGCCATAACCCATGCTGGATATCATGCCAATAATCCAAGTAGCGACTGCTGCGATGATTTTTTCTAACATTTAGTTTCCTACTATTATTGAGTTAAAAATTCGACCCGAAAAAAGCGTTAAGTTATGCAAATTCTTTTAGCAGCGTTTTCACAAATTCGGCGCGATGTGCCACATTACCCAATTGTACGGTTACGCGCAATTTATCTGGGCCATTCATGCGGCAACGACGGTCTCGTTGCAATAAATCAATCAGTTTAACAGGGTCAACTTCGGTAGTTTGCGCAAAGTGTAATTGAATCGCACTATCTGAAGCATCAATCTTGTTAATGCCTAATGGTTTTGCGGCAATGCGCAAACGATGGCAAGCCATCAACGCCTCGCCTTGCTCTGGCAGCAAACCAAAACGGTCAATTAACTCTTCTTGCAGACTGTCTAAATCATCATCGTTATTAGCGTTGGCAAGTCGTTTATAAATCACCAGGCGCTCATGCACATCCGGACAATACGCATTGGTTAGTAATGCTGGCACATGTAAATTGATTTCTGTGGTGACGCCTAACGGCGCATTTAAATCAGGCTCTTTACCCGCCTTCAGTTGCTTAACGGCATGATTGAGCATATCGGAATATAAGCTGAAACCAATTTCCTGCATCTCGCCACTTTGACTATCACCCAGCAATTCACCCGCACCTCGAATCTCAAGATCGTGCATCGCCAGATGAAAACCTGCGCCCAAGTCTTCTAGTAGCTGAATCGCGTCTAAGCGTTTTTGCGCTTGTGGCGTAATCTTGCGGTGCTCATCAGTCAGTAAATAAGCATAGGCTTGATGATGCGAACGCCCCACCCTTCCTCTTAGCTGGTGTAGCTGTGCCAGACCGAACATATCGGCTTTATTCATGATAATGGTGTTGGCAGTGGGTACATCAATACCGGTTTCAATAATGGTGGTACACAGCAGAATATTGCTACGCTGTTGGTAAAAATCGCGCATCACATGTTCCAGTTCCCGTTCACGCAACTGGCCATGTGCGATTGCAATGCGCGCTTCTGGTAATATTTTTTCCAGCTTTTCTTTTTGCACAAAAATGGTATCGACTTCATTATGCAAAAAGTACACTTGCCCGCCGCGCTTGAATTCGCGCATTACCGCTTCGCGGATAATGCCGTCTGAATAATAGGTATGAAACGTTTTAATGCTTAAGCGTTTTTGCGGCGGCGTAGCAATCACGCTAAATTCGCGCAAGCCTTCCATTGCCATGCTCAAGGTACGCGGAATCGGCGTTGCGGTGAGCGTTAAGATATCAACTTCTGCACGCAAAGCTTTTAATTGTTCTTTTTGACGCACGCCAAACCGATGTTCTTCATCCAAAATCGCTAGGCCTAAGTTTTTAAAGACTACATCTTTTTGAATCAGTCGATGCGTACCGATAATAATATCCACCTTGCCTTCAGCTAAGTCGGCCAAAGCTTGCTTTTGTTCTTTGGCTGTTCTAAAACGGGATATTTCGGCAATCTTAATCGGCCATTCTGCAAATCGATCACAAAAGTTTTGATAATGCTGCTCTGCCAGCAAAGTAGTTGGTACCAGCACAGCTACTTGCCTGCCACCCATCACTGCAACGAATGCTGCGCGTAATGCGACTTCCGTCTTACCAAACCCGACATCGCCACACACCAGCCTATCCATTGGTCGGCCAGATTGCATGTCTTTAATCACGTTTTCAATCGCTTCCAGTTGGTCGGGCGTTTCCTCAAATGGAAAGCCCTCACAAAAAGCTTCATAATCTTTTAAGCTTAAAGTAAAGGCATGGCCGCGCCTTGCTGCGCGTTGTGCATACAGATTGAGCAATTCCGCCGCTGTATCGCGAATTTGTTTTAGTGCTTTTTTCTTGGCTTTTTCCCATTGACCAGAACCTAGGCGATGCAATGGTGCACTTTCAGGTGGGCCGCCAGAGTAGCGAGAAATCAGGAATAATTGCGAAACTGGTACATATAGTTTATCGTCGCCGAAATATTCCAGTAGCAAAAATTCGGTTTCGCCTTCACCAAAATCCAAATTCATCAGGCCTTTATAACGGCCTACACCATGCTGTTCGTGTACAACCGGATCGTCCATACGCAGCTCAGACAAATCTTTGAGCATGCCTTCTGTGTTGCGCGCTTTTTCTTTCTCACGCCTGCGCTGTTGGCGCACCGTGCCTGAATACAACTCGGATTCGGTGATAACTGTAGTGTCATCATAAAAGCCGTTATGCAATGGTGAAACACCCAGTATCAGCGGCGCATCGCTGGCTTGAAACTCTGACCATGTTTCGCATGTGGGCATGTCAATGCCATGCTCAGTAAACAGTTGAGACATAGTTTCGCGGCGGCCTAGGCTTTCAGCGGTGATTAAAATACGCTTTTTATTACCTGAAATAAATGCCTGCAATTTATGCAAAGGCTGCTCTGCACGGCGTTCAATGTCTAGTGCAGGCAGTGGATTTTTTGCTTCATGGCTTAAAGTTATAACAGCGTAGTTTTGTGTCTGCGCAAAAAAATCATCGGTTTTAATCAGCAATACTTCTGGTTTTAGAATTGGGCGTTCTGCATCATAAGCCAATAGCCTATATCTTGAGTTCGCCTCAGTCCAAAACTGTTGTGCCGCCTTATCACAATTGCCATGCAGGCAAAGCGTGGTGTTTTCAGGTAAATAATCTAAAAGCGTAGAAGTTAACTCAAAAAACAGTGGCAAATACCATTCAATACCGCCACTGGCAACGCCTTTACTCACATTTTTGTAAATGGTCGCGCGTTGCGGGTCGCCTTCAAACTGCTCTCTAAAGTTACTTCTAAAAGTGGCAATACCTTTGTCATCCAGTGGAAATTCGCGTGCTGGTAATAATCGGATTTCTGGCACTGGATACAAGCTGCGTTGCGTATCCACATCAAAGGTGCGGATACTTTCAATCTCATCATCAAACAAATCGATTCGAAACGGAAACACACTACCCATAGGGAATAAATCGACCAAGCCGCCACGCACACTGAACTCGCCTGGCGAAATCACTTGTGAAACATGGTGGTAGCCCGCTTGTGCGCATTGATGGCGCAAGGATTCTAAATTGAGTTTTTGACCTTTTTTGAGCATAAAACTATGCCCTGCCAAATACGCCACAGCTGGTAAACGAATCAGCGCAGTGGCAATTGGCACAATCACCACGTCGCATTGGTTTTGGCTAATTTGGTACAAAGTCGCCAAGCGCTCTGAAATCAAATCAGGATGCGGCGAAAACACATCGTAAGGCAGCGTTTCCCAATCTGGCAGCAAGCGCACAGTCAGCTCTGGGGCAAAATAAGGGATTTCTTCTAATAGCCGCTGCGCCTCAAAAGCGTTGGATGTAATAATCACCAATGGCGACTTTTGAGTGGTAATTGTTGTGCTGTTTGTTGTGGTTTTTGTTATGACTTTTGTTGTTTTTTGGCGACATGCAAGTAAAGCTAGAGATAAGCTATCTAAGCCATTGGCAGCATACGAAAAACGACTTTTTTGACCTTGCGCGGGAGGAGTTAACTGCATAAATGAGCTTGAAAATAACTTGGATGCTTAAAAATGATTTGGCTAATAGTGACTTATTACCTATTATAACCTTAAGCGTGCGTTGCATTGCGCGCTAACAATAATTAAGCGGCGTTAGTCATGACAGCTGCAAATAATAAGTCTTGAGGAGTATCGCTAACATGAACGATAAACAGATTGTCGCGATTCATGCAGCCAATTACGTCAAAAATGGCATGCTGATTGGCTTGGGCACAGGCTCTACTGCCAATTATTTTATTGAAGAACTGGCGCGCCGCCAGCGTGATGAAAATCTAAAAGTCACCACCATTGCCAGTTCGACTGTGAGCATGATTAAAGCGCAAAGTTTGGGCTTAAATGTCATTGCGCTCACTCAAGTATCCGAAATAGATTTATATGTCGATGGTGCTGATGAAATCACGCCTGACATGACACTTTTAAAGGGTCGTGGCTATGATTTGGTACTTGAAAAGTTACTAGCAAAAGCTGCTAAACAATTTTTAGTGGTGGCAGACAATAGTAAATTAGTGAGTCGCATCGGCACCAATTTCGCTATCCCCATCGAAGTGATGCCAATGGCGTGGAAAGCCGCCAAACATAGTTTAGAGCAAGCAGGCGGAGTGGGTGGTTTACGGCAGAACGTGGCTAAAGACGGTTTATCTGTCACTTCTCACGGCAGCTTGGTGTTGGATATGGTTTTTGATAAAGGATTATCAGAAGCGCAATTAAACCAACTGATTAACAACACGCCCGGCGTAGTTGAGCACGGTATTTTCTATGGTTTAGCAAGCGCAATACTCATTGCACATGAAGGCACTGTAACTGAAAATAGGGCCTAATATTTGTTCATACTTAACCACATTTTAATGCCTAATTTACGCGATTTGTACCGCGTCTTATTGTCGGCATTATTATTGTGTTTAATTGTATTATTCACCTCTTGCAACCAACCCAGCAACAAAGTGGATGAAGGCACTAAAGTCGTTATTAGCCCAACTGATGACAAAAACAGCGAAGTCATCACCTTTGTTACGCTTAACAGCCCTAATACTTATTATGTAGATGGCGACAAAGAATTTGCAGGCCTTGAGTACGATTTAACTCAATTATTTATCAAAGAATTGGGCGGTAATACGCAACTTAAATTGATTGTAGCCAATAGTATTAACCAAGTATTGCCTGCAATTTTGAATAACAAAGCAGATATTGCGGCAGCTGATGTGACGATTACAGACGCACGCAGAGAAATTATCGACTTCTCTATCCCCTACCAAGATGTGCAACAAGTGGTTGTTTACAACATTGAAAAAAACAAAGAATCGCATACAAAAGTACCAAAAAAATTAATAGATTTGGCGGGCTTATTAATTACCGTGCCAGCTGGCACTAGCTTTGTAGAGCGTTTAATCAAGCTACAACCTAAAGAATCTGGTCTAATTTGGGAAGAGCGCTTGCGTGTGGGTTCTGAGCAATTGCTACAAGAGCTTGCGCGCGGCGAAATTGATTACACGATTGCTGACAGCCATTTGGTTTCTATTATGCAGAATTATTATCCCAATTTAGGTGTCGCGTTTGCCATTGGCGAGCCCGAAAAAATTGCTTGGGCGTTACCAAAAAATGCCGACCCTGCGTTAAAGCAAAAAGTAGATGCGTTTTTTAGCAAAATTAAAAAAAACGGTACGTTACGTAATTTAATCGATCGGTATCATGGCAATGCCAAGCGACTTAAACCAGTTGACGTGAAAGCGTTTTTAATTCGCAGCCGCACCTTGTTGCCTAAATACAAACGGCTTTTTCAACAAGCGCAAGAAATCACAGGGCTAGATTGGCGTTTAATTGCTGCTATTAGCTACCAAGAATCGCATTGGGATACCTTTAATACATCACCAACGAATGTGCGCGGCTTGATGATGCTAACGGAAAGTACGGCTGATTTGATGAAAGTGACAGACAGATTAGACCCAAAGCAAAGTATTCCAGCGGGCGCAAAATATATCAATCTGCTCAAAGACACCATTCCAGAACGCGTGCCAGAACCTGACCGCACTTATATGGCATTAGCTTCTTACAACATTGGTTACGCCCATGTAGAAGATGCGCGCGTGTTGGCACAGCGTTTGAAACTAAACCCTGACCGCTGGGCAGATGTGAAAAAAACGTTGGTAATGTTAAACGACCCAACTTATTATGTGAACGCAAAATATGGTTACGCCAGCGGTGGCGCACCAGTCATTTTTGTCGAGTCGATTCGCAGTTATTACAATATCTTGGCGCGCTTTGAACCCAGTTATGATGACTCACAAAGTGGCTTTAAAGTCGCCAGTGTAGGCGCTTATCCACCGTATTAATGCTAAAAACTTAACCGATATTTTAGGGTTAATTTTTTGGTTAAGTTTTTGCAACTATGCTGGCTTAATGACCTGAATATTATTCATATAGGGCTGCAACACTTTTGGAATGGTGACTGAGCCATCCGCATTTTGATAATTCTCTAGCACCGCTACCAACGTGCGCCCTACTGCCAAGCCTGAACCATTTAGCGTATGCACAAACTCGGTTTTACCTTGCTCATTTCTAAACCGCGCTTGTAAGCGTCGCGCCTGAAACGCCTCGCAGTTAGACACAGACGAGATTTCACGGTAAGTATTTTGCGCAGGTAGCCACACTTCTAAATCGTAGGTTTTAGCCGCGCCAAAACCCATATCACCCGTGCAAAGAGAAACCACTCGATACGGCAACTCCAGCGCTTTTAAGATATTTTCAGCGTGCCCCACCATTTCCTCTAAAGCCTCATAGCTTTTGCTTGGATGCACAATTTGCACCATTTCTACTTTATCGAATTGATGCTGGCGAATCATGCCTTTGGTATCGCGGCCATAAGAACCCGCTTCTGAGCGGAAGCAAGGCGTGTGCGCAGTGAGTTTAATTGGCAATGATTCTAAAGGCACGATTTCATCGCGCACAGTGTTGGTCAGCGTGACTTCAGAAGTGGGAATTAAATACCAATTCGTAGAGACTGCTATTGACTCATTTGTTTTTGTATTTACATACAAATCTACCCCAACAGATTTATTTGGACTTGCACCAAAACTTACTTGAAACAAATCATTTTCAAATTTTGGTAATTGTCCTGTTCCACGAAGGGTTTCTGCATTGGCTATGTATGGTGTATAGCACTCTTCATAACCATGCTGCTCAGTTTGCGTATCTAGCATAAATTGCGCCAAAGCACGGTGCAATTTAGCAATACCGCCACGCATAAAGGTAAAACGCGTACCAGAAAGTTTGATACCGGTATCAAAATCCAAACCAAGCGGCGTGCCTACATCTGTATGGTCTTTGATTTCAAAATCAAATGTACGGGGCGCGCCAATTTTACGCACTTCAATGTTATCCACTTCTGATTTACCTGCTGGCACGCTTTCATGCGGTAAGTTTGGTACGTTGAATAAAACGTTTTGTAGTTTTGTTTGCAGTTCTTCTAACAAGATTTCATCGGCTTTTAATGCATCGCCCAAGCCAGCAACTTCCGCCAAAATCGCACTGACATCTTCGCCTTTTGATTTAGCTATACCAATTTGCTTAGATGTGTTGTTACGCTTAGCTTGCAAATCTTGCGTGCGCGTTTGCACTGCTTTGCGTTCTTGCTCTAAAGCTGAAAATGTGCTCGAATCAAATTCAAAACCTCGATTTTTTAACTGGTTAACAACGCTGTCTAAATCATTTCTTAATGCTTGAATATCTAACATAATTATTTCTTTGCTTTAGTTTTTAAATGTTCTTGGTCGAGTTGTTTAAGGTGTTTCAATTTTTCGGCAATTTTACCTTCTAAGCCGCGTGGTGTGGGCATATAAAATCGTGGCGGGCCATTTTTATCATCCTCTAACTCGTCAGGAAAATACTGCTCACCTGCCGCATACGCGTCTGGCTCATGGTGCGCATAACGGTATTCTTTGCCGTAATCTAGCGATTTCATCAATTTTGTTGGCGCGTTTCTTAAATGTAGCGGTACTGGGCGTGATTTATCTTGTGCGACAAACGCTTTTGCCTGATTGTAGGCGTTGTAAGCCGCGTTACTTTTGGGCGCGACGGCTAAATAAATCACCATATTCGCCAGTGCTAGCTCACCCTCTGGCGAGCCTAATCGTTCATAAATCTGCCACGCTTCTAGCGCCATGGTTTGTGCGCGAGGGTCGGCTAAGCCAATATCTTCAATCGCCATACGTATGATGCGGCGGCTTAAATAAAGCGGATCTGCGCCGCCATCTATCATGCGCAAAAACCAATACAGTGCGGCATCTGGATTGCTACCGCGCACCGATTTATGTAGCGCAGAAATCTGGTCATAAAACGCTTCTCCGCCTTTATCAAAACGGCGTAGTTTGCTGGCCATTGTGGTTTGCAAAAACGCTTCGTCTATTTCGGTAACATTTGCTCCCTCGGCCGCGTTGAATAAGCCTTCTACAAAATTGAGCAAGCGTCTTGCATCACCATCGGCATAGGCCAGCACTTGTTCTTTCACTGTATCGGCTAATGTAACATTCGGCGCGACCAATTGCTGCGCGCGACTTAACAGTAAATTGAGCTCAATTTCTGATAATGCATTCAATACAAATACCTGTGCGCGGCTTAACAACGCGCTATTCACTTCAAACGACGGATTTTCCGTCGTCGCACCTATAAACGTAATCAAGCCGCTTTCAACAAATGGCAAAAAAGCGTCTTGCTGGCCTTTATTAAATCGATGCACTTCATCGACAAATAAAATGGTTTTGCGGCCATGTTGCTGCAAGGTTAATTCTGCGCGCTCTACCGCCTCGCGAATATCTTTAATGCCCGATAACACAGCAGAAACAGCAATAAAGTCTGCATCTGCAGTATTGGCAATCAACCGCGCTAAAGTTGTTTTACCAACGCCTGGCGGCCCCCACAAAATCATGGATGGCAATTTACCCGATTGAAATGCTAATCTTAACGGTTTATTTTCGCCCAATAAATGCGATTGTCCAACTACTTCATCTAAAGTTTTTGGGCGTAATCGCTCTGCTAAAGGCGCAGTTGGAGAGTTGTTTTGAAATAAGCTGTTCACTTATTTTGCTTTGAATGTAAAAACGTATTTTATGGCTTTAATGCAGATGTTACCAGTTAAAATCTTTACGAATACTAATCGAAAATATTTGGCGCTCAAACGTGTTTAAGTCGATATTTGAATCGTTTTTTGTGTAACTATATTGCGGCCTGATTGACCAATCGCGGGCGAATGTATAACGCAAACCTAGCGTTGCGTCATATTGGTTATCTTTACGCTTGGTTAAAAAACTCGGGTCATTTTCATCATTTTTGCGATTTTCTACGCCTAAAGATGTCGTTAATTGTAAGCGCGTACCAATATTTAATTGTCCGCCCACGCGCACACCCACAATACTTTGGCTCAAAAAATTAACGCTTGAATCATCTGCATCTTCTCTACCGCCATAAACGCTGGCAAAAACCACTGGTCTATAGTCATTTTGAAACACATGCCCAACGTTAACACCTCCAATACTCCTTTGGGCATTGCGAATACTATTTCCTGCATAACTAATCTTGCTGTATTGACCAAATACGCCTGCCTGATTCAAGCTATCTATGTTGTACAACCATTGCGCAGTAGCACCGTAAGCATGCCTAAAGCTTGAAGAGTCTAAATAAAAATTGTTATTTTGCAGCGCAAATGAAAAATTATTCTCATCCACTCTGTATTGCAAACCTAAGTTAAGGTCTAGATTGCTGGTGTTAAATATTGAGGTGGTTTCATTATCGCGATGCGTTAAATTAACCGCACCAAAATATGCAAAATCATCGTTCACTGGCTCACGAAACGACAAACCGGTCGCGAGTTGCATAAAATTAGATGACTGCTCGCGCCCATCTTCGCCCAACGCAAAAGCCACGCCGCTAAATAAAGGAACGCTGATTGCATTGATATTTGGTGCGCTGCTGATATTGGAATCTGCGCCCAAACCAAACTCAGCATATGCCCCAAAAGTGGTGGTGGTGCCCTCAATTTTCTGAATCGCGGTTAACAGACTATCGATGGTTTTTTTGGTTTGTTGGTCTGGATTTAATGCCAACACATTATTAAATTCCGCTTTTGAGGCTTGCCTTTCACCCAACAAAAAATGTGCTTTCGCCATTTCTGTGCGCGCATCTTTATTATTGGGGTCTACTGCCAACACGCGCTCTAAAGCAAAGGCACCGCGCGTTACATTGCCGCTTTCTACCCCTGCAAAGCCAAACAAATAATCATAGTTAATATCCCCTGCACGCGTATCTTCAAGCGGTTCTAACAATAAATAAGCGGCTTTAAAATCGCCCTTGCGAATCAAGGCTTCTGCTTGTGTTAAAACAGCATCTTTGGCAGCAAACGTTTGTGATGAAAATAAAATAGCGCTAAACAGCACAAAAAACAGCGCACTCAATTTAAGCCGCGTTGTTTTAAGTTGTGTGTTTTTAAGTAGCTGAAATGGTGTCGTTTGAACTTTGATTAGTTGGATTAGGCGAAACATGTAATGCCTATTAAATGCTAAATATTGTTTAATAATAATAGATTACGTGCATTTAACAAAGTAAAAAATTAACAATAATGCGATGCATAAAATTTTCGCTCGCTTTTATGGGTTAAGTTTTAATTTACTCCCCCACTACATCAACACCTTTTGGTGGTGTAAACAGAAAATTAGCGTCTTGTAACATTGGGTTTCGCTCAATGGCATCAAACGTAATCAGTGTGATATGGCTAAAGCTGTCATACAACTCCATTTTGTGTAGCTTTTCGTCTTTAAAGCCTAATAAAACCCGCTCAAAGCCACTGTCTTTGGCTTTAGGTAGCGCCAAAACCCATGTTAAGCCATCTTTACGCGCGGCATTTTTGATCTTAAAACTTTTTTCTACTGCATCGCCGCCTGCCAATAGTGCTGCAGGGCTAGAGCCCAAAGCTTTGCTCAGTTCACGCACAGTCACTTGCTGCAAATCGGTATCATATAAAAACACTTGTTTGCCATCGCTGATGATTTGTTGCTCATAAGGTTTTGCGTAATCCCAGCGAAATTTATTGGGGCGTTGCAATTGCATAGAGCCTTGCACTTCTTGAATTTTTCGCCCTTGCGTATCCGTCACCACTTGGCTAAATTTCGCGCGCATGGCGTCTGTATTTTTGAAAAAATCATGCAAGCTGGCTACGCCATCCGCAAAGCTGGTTTGTGAGGCTATAAATAGTCCCGTTACTACTATTTTTTTAATCAGTTGATGCATTACCTTTTGCCAATACCTCTCTGTTACCGTTACTTTGCATCGCAGATACCAATCCTGCGCGTTCCATATCTTCAATCAACCTTGCTGCACGGTTGTAGCCAATTCTGAGCTGACGTTGCACCGATGAAATACTGGCGCGACGACTAGTTAAAACGATATTCACTGCTTCATCATACAGCGGGTCTTTTTCTGCGCCATCATCGCTACTAAATTCGCCCGCCTCGCCGCCTTCTGTTTCATTGGTCAAAATACCTTCAATATAATTCGGCTCACCCATAGCTTTTAAGTGATTCACCACTTGATGCACTTCATGATCTGATACAAATGCACCATGAATCCGCAGTGGGTAACCAGTACCTGGCGGCATGTATAACATATCGCCCTGACCTAATAACGCTTCAGCGCCCATTTGGTCTAATATGGTGCGCGAATCAATCTTGCTGGATACCTGAAATGAGATACGCGTGGGCACATTGGCCTTAATTAAACCAGTAATCACATCCACGGATGGGCGTTGCGTTGCTAACACCAGATGAATACCAGAAGCGCGGGCTTTTTGCGCCAAACGTGCGATTAACTCTTCTACTTTTTTGCCCACCACCATCATTAAGTCAGCTAGCTCATCAATCACCACCACAATTAGCGGCATCTCTTCTAATGGCTCTGGCGCATCTGGCGTAATACTAAAAGGATGCGGGATTTTTTCGCCTGCTTTATCAGCATCTTTAATTTTTTGGTTATAGCCTGCCAAGTTACGCACACCTAGGCTAGACATTAGCTTATAACGCCGCTCCATTTCATTCACACACCAATTCAGCGCGTTGGCGGCTTGGCGCATATCGGTCACAACTGGCGCCAATAAATGCGGAATACCTTCATACACTGAAAGCTCTAGCATTTTAGGGTCAATTAAAATCATGCGCACTTGTGACGCATCGGCTTTATATAGCCAACTTAAAATAAGCGCGTTAATCGCCACCGATTTACCTGAACCCGTGGTGCCAGCGACCAACACATGCGGCATTTTAGCCAAATCGGCTACAGCGGGTTTGCCTGCAATATCTTTACCCAAGCAAATCGCCAATGGCGAATTTACGCTTGCATAGGCTTGGCTACTCATAATTTCAGACAAATAGACAATTTGGCGTTTTGGGTTGGGTATTTCTAAACCCATATAGGTTTTACCCGGAATCGTTTCTACCACACGCACACTGGCAACCGATAGCGCACGGGCTAAATCTTTAACTAAATTAGTCACTTGGCTACCTTTTACACCAGCAGCAGGCTCAAGTTCATAGCGCGTAATCACAGGCCCAGGCTGTGCGGATAATACTTTTACTTCAATGCCAAAATCCATCAACTTTCGCTCAATCAAGCGCGATGTGAAATCGAGCGTTTCGGCTGAGGGCAATTCCACTGTGTTATTGGCTTCGTCCAGCAAATGCAATGGCGGCAAGCTAGAGTCTAAATCAGTAGTAAATAATGTCGTTTGTTTTTCTTTTTGCACGCGCTCGCTCTGCGCAATTTCAATCACTGGCGCTTTAATCTCAACTGGCGCGCGGTCTTCCGTGCGTTTACGTTCCGCTTCTACAAACTCTTCACGTTTTTGCACAACGGCTTTGCCCGCTTTTCTATCTTGCCAATCGTGATATTTATTAATCGTCCATTCGTAAGCATCGATGAGATTTTTACCTAATTTTTCGGTCATCATAATCCATGACCAGCCAGTAAACAGGCTAAAACCGACGGCAAACAGCAACAGCAACAACATGGTTGAGCCTGTAAAACCAAACATGGCACGCAGCGCACCATCCACTGAATTGCCTAACATACCACCAGCTGTTGAAGACAAAGTCGCAGGCAAGGTAATCAGATGCCCTGCTTCTAGTGCGCAAGATGAAATTAGTAGTAAGGCAAAACCCACTAAATTGAATACTAAAAATGGACGCTCTGAGATGGTTAATTCTAGACGCAGGTAAATCAGCCACATGCTGTAAAAAGCTAAAACCACCCACCACCATGCCGAAAAACCAAATAAATACAACAGCATATCGGCAATCCACGCACCTACTGCACCACCCGCATTTTGGATAACGGCGTTATCTGATGCCATATGCGACCACGATGGATCTTGATTGTGGTAGCTGATTAAAATGACGGCTAGATATAAGCCAACTAACACTAAGCCTAGCCACCACGCTTCACGCACAAGGCTAGCGCCATGTTGTTGCGATGGGCTGGGTGGCGCTTGCAGGCGACCATTCACTGCTGGAGATTTTTTATTTAAAAACAAACCGTTACAAACCTATAATGATGAGTGGATTTTTATTTATTATAGCAAAATCAAATTGCACAAAGCATGTCTATGCATGATTAAGTTTTAATATTATATGAATTAATATTTAGACAATTAACAACAAGCAAACTAAGATGATAATTATTTTTAAAGGAGCACAAAATGGATACAGGCATTAAAGAAAAAGATAGAAAAATCATTGCAAAAGGGTTATCTCATTTATTAGCCGATACCTACAGCCTATATTTAAAAACTCACTATTTTCATTGGAATGTCACAGGTCCAATGTTCAATACCTTGCATTTAATGTTTGAAGCGCAATACACCGAGCTGGCTTTAGCGGTGGATCTAGTAGCCGAACGTATTCGCTCATTAGACGTTTATGCGCCAGGCACTTATAGCCAATTTGCCAAGCTTAGCTCTATTAAGGAATCCGATGGCGTGCCTAAAGCCAACGATATGATTGCCGAATTAGTGGCTGGTCACGAAGCCGTCTGTCGCACTGCGCGTAGCGTGTTCCCTGCGTCTGATGCTGCATCTGATGAAGCTACAGCTGATTTACTCACGCAACGTTTGCAGCTACATGAGAAAACCGCTTGGATGTTGCGTAGCTTGTTAGAAAAATAATCCAAAACATCATAAATAATTTGAGTTAACCTGCTTGAAAAAGCAGGTTTTTGACCTTATTTAATGATTAATCGTTAATCTTAGAAAGCAATTCAAAATGGCAACACGTCACATTCATCTCCTTATTTTAGGCTCAGGCCCAGCTGGTTACTCTGCCGCTGTTTATGCGGCACGGGCTAATTTAAACCCTGTGCTTATCACTGGTATTGCGCAAGGCGGCCAATTGATGACGACTACTGAGGTAGATAACTGGCCAGCCGATGCCGATGGCGTGCAAGGCCCAGAGCTGATGGAACGTTTTCAAAAACACGCGGAGCGTTTTAATACCGAGATGATTTTTGACCATATTCACACCACGCATTTAAGTGAAAAACCGATTCGTTTAGTTGGTGATAATGGCGAATATACTTGTAACGCTTTAATTATCGCCACTGGTGCATCTGCACAGTATTTAGGCTTGCCATCAGAAGAAAAATTTAGCGGAAAAGGCGTTTCTGCCTGTGCCACTTGTGATGGATTTTTCTACCGCAATCAAGAAGTTGCAGTAATTGGCGGCGGCAATACAGCAGTTGAAGAAGCGCTGTACTTAGCCAATATTGCCAGCAAAGTAACGCTAGTGCACAGACGTGATAAATTTAAAGCCGAAGCCATACTAATGGACAAAGTAATGGCGCGTGTAGCGGAAGGTAAAATTGTATTAGAAACGTTTAATACCTTAGATGAAGTGTTGGGTGATGCAACAGGCGTAACCGGCATGCGCATTAAAAACGTAAACGATGGCACTACTAAAGACATTGAGCTAAAAGGCGTATTTATTGCCATTGGCCATAAACCGAATACCGATATTTTTGAAGGCCAATTAGAAATGGAAGGCGGCTACATAGTGACGCAAGCTGGCCGCAAAGGTAACGCAACTGCCACCAGCATACCTGGCATTTTTGCCGCAGGCGATGTGCAAGACCATATCTATCGCCAAGCGGTCACTAGTGCGGGAACGGGTTGTATGGCAGCGTTGGATGCAGAACGCTATTTGGATAATTTAAAATAAAAACCGTTAAAAGCATTTAAAACCAAAGACTTAACCCTAAAATCAAGGCAAATTTTAATTGATGATGACATTATGGCTAAACCGAATCCATCATCAATTAAAAGCCCATCACTAGCGTCAAAGAAAATAGCGCTAAACGCAATTCCGCTATCAAAAGCGCAAGCAAAAGCCATTAAAACTGAGCTTGAACAAGCCAACCAAGCCAAGCTTGAAGCCTTAATAAATCAGCAAGAATTGGCTAAAGTAACAGCCGCAGAACAAGAGAAAAACTTATTTCTAGAAGCCGTTAAGAACGCGCGCCCACTTAATATAGATGTACCTTTTACCGAAAAAACCTACCCAAAACCTGTCGCAAAACAATTTTTACGTGATGAAAAACAAGCACTTAGAGATAGCTTAAGCGACGACTTTTACCCTGCGCACGAACTGGAAAGCGGTGAAGAATTACTTTATTTACGCACAGGCCAATCACCCAGCATATTGAGCAAATTGCGCTGCGGTTTTTGGGTGGTGCAAGCGCAAATTGATTTACATGGATTAATTAGTGATGAAGCGCGCGAATACGTAGCTGAATTTTTAAGCAGCTGCAAAAAGAAAAATATCCGCTGTGTGCGCATCGTGCATGGCAAAGGCCTAGGCTCACGCAACCGCGAACCCGTACTCAAACATAAACTGCGAAACTGGTTAATACAAAAAGATGAAGTGATTGCCTATGCGCAAGCTAAGCCAGAAGATGGTGGAAGTGGCGCAGTGATTGTTTTGTTGAAGGCATGAAGTTTCAAGCCTATAGATTTGATAAAGTTAACTTTGTATATTTTGATTGGGCATTATGTCGATTAGTGAAACAGTAAGTGTAGTTGGGTTGATTTTTGGGGTATCAGGGTTTGTACTTGGGGTAATGAATTACTTTCGTGACCGTCACAAAGTTGAAGTTTCATTGCAATGGGATTTAGATGTTAGCTCTGGCAGTGGTTATGACAATACTAAAAAATGGGGCCTGATTCGTGTTACCAACGTTGGTCGTCGACCAACTTATATCAGTCATGTTGCATTAAAATTACCTAAGGGATATGACCATACTCATTTAGTCATTATTGGAGGTATTAATGGTAAAAAATTAACTGAAGGAGACCCAACAGAAATATTTATGGTCACTCAAGAAAATATGGAAACATATGCAAACGATTGGCGAAAAATCATTGCACAAGTTAGTGACTCTTCTGGAAAAGTATGGTTTTCTAATAAACTCAAAAGCAAAGAATGTCCTTCATGGGCTAAAGCCTCTGAATAATTACAATCCCAAATCACTCAAACTCGCATGCTCATCTGGCCGGCGGCCTAACGGCCAAAAGAATTTTCTGTCACTCTCTTTAATCGGCAAATCGTTGATACTGGCGTAGCGTAACTCCATTAAACCATTGGTATCAAACTGCCAGTTTTCGTTACCATAGCTTCTAGACCAGTTACCTGCATCGTCATGCCATTCATAGGCAAAGCGTACCGCGATGCGGTTGCCATCAAATGCCCATAGCTCTTTAATTAGGCGATACTCAAGCTCTTTCGCCCATTTTCGGGTTAAGAATTCCACAATCTGCGCGCGTCCCTTGGGAAATTCAGCACGATTACGCCATTGTGAATCTTGGGTATAGACCATTGAAACGCGTTGCGGGTCGCGGCTGTTCCAGCCATCTTCTGCCATTCGCACTTTTTGAATCGCGGTTTCACGTGTGAAAGGTGGTACTGGCGGGCGGGTTTCTATGTCGGTCATTTTTTGCTCCTAAACTTTAGCATAAATTTAAAAACTACCTACGTCATTCCAGCGCAGGCTGGAATCCAGGCAAGATATATGTCAACCAGTATATCAATAGGCTTTGCGTGCAGAAACTTGAAACACAAATAGTAGCGCATTTAAGTCATTAACAAAAAATTTTAGCTGGGCTGGATTCCAGCCTGCGCTGGAATGACGGAGTTGATATATTTCTTTAAATTTTAACAACACTAAAATCAATATGATGGGATACAGTGCAAGGCGCACGGAGCACAGAAACCGGAATGTACACAGAGTACATGAGGATTTCGAGCACCGCGCAACGCCGCAATGTGCCCATGATATTGATTTTACTGCTCACCCAAGAAACCACCGCTTTGATGCGCCCATAGGCTAGCATACAAGCCACCTAGTTTCAGTAATTCGGCATGGCTACCCTGCTCAATTATGTTGCCATTATCCAGCACAATTAATTTATCCATGGCGGCAATGGTTGAAAGCCTATGTGCAATAGCAACCACGGTTTTGCCTTGCATCAAATTATAAAGGCTGGCTTGAATCACGGTTTCCACTTCCGAATCCAGCGCACTGGTGGCTTCATCTAACAACAATATCGGTGCATCTTTTAGCATCACACGCGCAATGGCAATACGCTGGCGTTGGCCTCCAGAAAGCTTTACGCCGCGCTCGCCTACATGCGCATCGTAACCTGTTCTTCCTTTTACATCGCTTAAATTCAATATAAATTCGTGTGCTTCGGCACGTTTGGCGGCGGCAATCATTTCTTCTTCTGTGGCATTTGGGCGGCCGTATAAAATATTATCGCGCACGCTTCTGTGCAAAAGTGACGTATCTTGCGTGACCATGCCGATACTGGCGCGTAGCGAATTTTGGGTGACCGCATTAATATTTTGCTGATCAATCAAAATGCTGCCTGCCTCCACCTCATAAAAACGTAATAGCAAATTAACAATAGTGGATTTACCTGCGCCAGAACGCCCTACCAGCCCTACTTTTTCGCCTGCTTGAATGGTTAAGTTAAGCTTGTTGATAACTTGTTTATATTGGCTGACTTCTACTTTGCCATAGTTAAAATTCACCGCATCAAAAACTACTTCGCCTTGATGAACCTTTAACGGTTTTGCATCAGGCGCATCGTTAATATTATTGTGCATGGTCAGGGTATTCATACCGTCTTGCACAGTACCCACTTGCTCATAGAGCGATGTCATTTCCCACATCACCCAATGCGAAACGCCATTAAGACGCAGCGCCATGGCTGTTGCCGCCGCCACGCCGCCTACCGTTACCTCACCAATACTCCATAGCCATAAAGCCGTTAAGCCCGTGGCAATAATCAGTAGCATATTGAGTATGTGATTGACGATTTCGACTGAGCTGACCAATTGCATTTGCCCATGCACAGTATCCAAAAAATCTTGCATAGCATGCTTGGCGTATCCCGCCTCGCGGCCTGCATGGCTAAACAATTTCACTGTACTAATATTGGTGTAAGCATCGGTAATGCGGCCTGTCATTAGGCTGCGTGCATCGGCTTGGCGTTGCGATGTTTTGCTTAATTTAGGCACAAAATAACTGAGTGATGCCACATAACAGGCCAACCACACCAAAAATGGAATGGTAATAAGCGGATTGAAATAACCCACAATGGTGACCATAGTGCCAAAATACACGATCACGTAAATCATGATATCGGCCACAATAAACCATACATCGCGCACGGCCAGCGCAGTTTGCATCACTTTTGCCGCTACGCGCCCTGCAAACTCGTCTTGGTAGAAGCTCATGCTTTGATTCAACATCAGCCGATGGAAATTCCAGCGCAGACGCATGGGAAAATTGCCCGCCAATGCTTGGTGCTTAAATAAAGTCTGCAACACAATAAATAGCGTGCTAAACAATAAAACGCCTGCCAATATCATTAAACGGTTGCCTTCTTGCTGCCATAGCAATTGCGGCGGAATATCGCTTAACCAATCCACCACTTTGCCCATCATGGCAAACAACAACGCTTCAAAGGCACCAATTAAGCCTGTAAAAACCGTCATGCCCAATAAAAATGGGCGCATGCCTGCTGTGCAATCCCACGCAAATTGCCAAAAATTCTTAGGTGGCGTGGTGATTAAAGCATCAGGAAACGGCTTTGCGAGTTTTTGAAACCAATTGAACATAAGAAATTTTAGTGTTTTCTGTAAAGATATTATTGCTTATACGAGTGACAATTTAAAGATTAGTGCCTGAATATTCACTTGGCGGGTCTTACAAATAAGGAACGCCCAATGTTTGGGCTGGTTGGCACAGTATTAAATACAATACTTTAAACGGTAGAAATTAATACTTTTGTACCTGAATCTTACGAAATAATCGTGCAGACCGCTTCTGCAGCGATACCTTCGCCGCGGCCTGTAAAGCCTAATTTCTCTGTGGTAGTCGCTTTAACGTTCACTTGTTCAAGTGTGATTTGGCAATCGGCCGCAATATTAGCGCACATTTGCGTAGTGTGCTTTGAAAGCTTAGGCGCTTCGCAAATCACGGTCGCATCAATATTATTCACTGTGTAATTTTTATCATGTAAAAGCGCCACTACATGACGCAACAATAAGCGTGAATCTGCATTTTTATAGGTGTTATCACCAGGTGGAAAATGCTTGCCAATATCGCCCATCGCCGCCGCACCCAATAGCGCATCGCATATGGCATGCAACAGAACATCAGCGTCTGAATGACCATCTAAGCCTTTTGTATGTGGCACATCTACGCCGCCGATAATACATTTTCTGTCAGCTAGCAAGGCATGCACATCAAAACCGTGACCGATACGTATCATGCGTTACCTTTTGCTTTTTCTGCATTAAATAATGCTTCTAATAGCTCTAAATCTTGCGGATAAGTGACTTTTAAATTACGTAATTCGCCCTGCACCAATGTTGGTTTTAAGCCTAAAGCCTCAATCGCTTCTGCTTCATCTGTTACGCTAGCACCAAACTGACTTAACGCATTTTTTAGGGTTAAAAATCGAAACATCTGCGGCGTTTGTGCTTGCCATAAGTTAGCGCGCGGAATGGTTTTTTCAACTTGATTATCCGCAGCGGATTTCTTTAATGTATCCGCTACTGGCAACGCCAACAAGCCGCCAACGGCATCTCTTTCTAAACGATTCATGAGACCATCGAGCAAAGTATGCGTCAGGCCAGGGCGCGCCGCATCATGCACTAATATCCAATCATCGGCTTGCAAAGTCGGTTCGATAGCATTTAATGTGTTGAGCACAGTTTCGGCACGGGTTGCACCGCCTGTGTAATGCAAATGCAAGCGGCTTTCTGGCTCTAAAGTCAGACTACGCCAAAAATCATCTTCGGGATTTAACGCAACATGAATACCTGCGATGCGCGGATGATTGAAAAAAACTTGAATGCAATGCGAAATCATTGGCTTGCCGCCTAGCGGAATATATTGCTTGGGCAACAGATTCGCCATACGGTTTCCAACGCCAGCTGCGGGAATAATTACATGAAAAAACGCCATGCTTTATTTTAGCATGGCGTTTATTTAGAGATAAAACTTATGAGGATTATTTAGTTAATCATCAGCGGTTGCGCTGGGCCTTTCAATCATCAGCGGTCGCGCTGATGCGGTGGATACTAATATCAGCACCATCGTATTCTTCTTCGGCGCTCATACGAATTCCGCTTAACATTTTAAGTGTGCCGTACACTACAAAGCCACCTGCTAAGGCAATAACGATACCCAAGCCAGTACCAATTAGTTGCGCGCTTAAACTTACACCACCTAAGCCACCTAATGCTTTTGCACCGAATATACCAGCGGCAATGCCGCCCCAAGCGCCACACAAACCATGTAGCGGCCACACACCCAACACGTCATCAATTTTTAAGCGATTTTGCGTTAAGTTAAAGGCCCATACAAACAAGCCGCCAGCCACTACGCCTGTTGCCAGCGCGCCCAGCGGGTGCATCACATCGGAGCCTGCACATACCGCCACCAAACCCGCTAGTGGGCCATTGTGCACAAAACCTGGGTCATTTTTGCCGATTAACAAGGCAGCTAATGTGCCGCCCACCAATGCCATCAGCGAGTTAACAGCCACCAAGCCTGAAATGCCTTGTACAGCCTGTGCTGACATGACGTTAAAGCCAAACCAGCCAACTGTAAGAATCCATGCGCCTAAGGCCAGAAATGGGATATTAGAAGGTGGATAAGCATGCAAGCGGCCATCTTTACCATAACGGCCTGTGCGTGCGCCTAGCAGAATAACTGCCGCTAGTGCAATCCAGCCACCCATGGCATGCACCACCACAGAGCCAGCAAAATCATGAAACTTAGCACCAAAACTGGCTAATAACCAATCTTGAAAACCATAATGGCTATTCCAAGCAATGCCTTCAAAAAATGGATAGACAAAACCGACAATTAAAAAAGTAGCGGCTACTTGCGGGTTGAATTTGGCACGTTCTGCAATACCACCAGAAACGATGGCTGGAATCGCTGCTGCAAAAGTTAACAAGAAAAAGAATTTAACTAAATCGAAGCCATTTTTGGCAGCTAGAATTTCGGCACCACTGTAAAAGCTCACGCCGTAAGCAATGCTGTAGCCGATAAAGAAATACGCGATAGTCGAAATTGAAAAATCGACCATGATTTTAACTAAGGCATTGACCTGATTTTTACTGCGAACCGTGCCCACCTCTAAAAAGGCGAAGCCCGCATGCATTGCCAGCACCATAATGGCGCCTAGCAATACAAATAAAACATCATTCGCCGAAACGAGTGCTTCCATTTTTAATCCCCAAAATAATAATAATTGTTGTCATGTAGTGCAAAACAGGGCATTACAAGCAACAATCACGCCATTTATGCATGATTGATTATAAAGGGATTTTTTTGAAAATTAAAGATAGTGCGCACATTATTAGTGCAGTGCACAATTTGTAGCACTAATAATGTGCAAATTGTGTGCGTAAGATGATCTTTACAGCATACTAACTGTATTGGCGTTTAGGATAAATTTATCTGCATCTGGATTGCCAGACCAAAAATGGAAAAACTCACGCACGACAACTAAAAATAAGCGACGGTTTTTTTTCACCTCAAACAAAGGCAAAGTGGCATCTACCGTTGTGCGATAAATTTTGTTACTTTTATCGGGCGCTTCTTTTAAGCGCACTAATAGAATTTTGGCTAGCTTAATACGCGTGTCAATCAAGGTTTGATCAGCGTTTTCATTGCGCAAAGCTTTGGTGTAGCCTTTTAAAGCCCAGCTATCAGTGGTTGAAAACTTTTCTTGATCGACTGTGTGCCATAAGCTACTTAGTGTGACTTGAATGGGCTTCCAATCAATTGGCAATTGGTCTTTGGTGATGGCTTTATTAAATTGCGCAACCGCTTTTAAATCATTGATCCAAAAAGGGTAATATTCACGCGCAATCACTAAACCCTCTGGCCAATCTTCTTCTGCGACTGAATCCATCATCACTTCAATTGCAAGACGATATTCGCCACCGCCGGGCTCTTTATCTGCCAATAGCGGTAAAAGTTTATTCAAAAAACTGGTGCGCTGCACAAACGTTTCTGGGCCAAAACCTTTTACAGTCAATAGCTTAAAATAAACTTCAAGTGCTTGTTGTTCGCGTGGCTGAATCATCATAAATCACTAGTTTTGTCAGGTTAGTTAAACTATTATTTAATTCTACTGCATAATCTATTGAAAAATATCATTTTTAACGCATATTAGATCAAATACAATATTGTGTACTTAACCACATTTTTCAAGGTAATTTTAAAGTTAGCCTATGTTTGAACTCATATTATTGGCTTTGTTGCTGTTGGCAGCATGGTTTTGGCAAGACAGCATTGCCAAACGTGAAATTGCTGTGATGCTTGGCCGCGAGCTAGCCAGTCGTTATCAACTGCAGTTGTTAGACGAAACTGTTGCCTGCAATAAAATCCGCTTGGGTCGCGATAATCGAGGCCATGCACAGTTGCTGAGGATTTACGACTTTGAAGTGAGCGCTAATGGTGCAGAGCGCATGCAATGTAATTTGCAGTTATTAGGCAAGCAATTGCAAACTTGGCATATTCCACCTTACGTGCAGCCCATGCAATAGCCAAATCCATGCAATACATTGGTCGATTTGCACCCTCGCCTACTGGTCCGCTGCATTTTGGCTCATTGGTGGCAGCAGTGGCCAGCTATTGCGATGCAAAGTTGAATCAAGGCAAATGGCTATTAAGGCTAGAAGATTTAGATAAGCCCCGTGAAATACCAGGTGCTACAGATATTATTTTGCAACAACTAGATGCGTTTGGTTTTGAGTGGGACGGCGAAATCGTACGCCAAAGCCAACGCAATCATTATTATGCTCAAGCATTAGATAACCTGCACAATCAACATTTAATTTACCCATGCACTTGCACTCGCAAAGAAATAGCAGATTCATCTAATCTAATCGGCATCGATGGGTTTATTTATCCTAAAACCTGTCTTGAATATCCGCTTAAAACAAACAAAAAACCTGCATTGCGCATTCGAGTCAATAATAGCGAAATTACTTTTCATGATGCCATTCAAGGTGATATTCATCAAAACCTGCAAAATGAAGTAGGCGATTTTGTAATAAAACGTGCTGATGACTTATTTACTTATCAACTCGCCGTGGTGGTAGATGACGCCGCGCAGGGCGTAACACACGTAGTGCGTGGTGCTGATTTGCTTAATTCTACACCACGTCAAATTTATTTACAGCAATGCTTAACCTTACCTACACCACACTATGCGCACATGCCTATTGCGCGCAACGCTGCTGGCGAAAAGTTAAGCAAACAGACGCTTGCAAAACCGATTGACGCAACACTATCAGCACAACAATTATTTGAAGCTTTGCAATTTTTAGGGCAAAAAGCCCCTACTGATTTGCAATTTGCCAGCTTGCCAGAAATTTGGCAATGGGCAATCGCACACTGGCAACGACGACTTATTCCTGCTCAAGATTCTACTTTTAAGCATTATGCTGATATTTAACCCGTGTATGTCTTTACTTAATTTTTACATTTGTTATTGAAACTGATTCTCATTTATATTAATATTCGCACAGAGGATTAAAACAAAATATCGATAGGAAAGTAATGGCTCATACAGCTAGCAAGAATAGGCATCAACATAAACCAAAAATTGCCACCTTAAAATTGGCTATTCACAGCGCTTTAACCAGCGTTATTTTTTTTACTGGTACTGCCGCTTTTGCTGAAACCAGCGAAGTTAATTTACCACAGGTCGATGTGACTGCACCACGCATCAGTGACACACAGCCAGAGAAAGGTTATAACGCTAAAAAAAGTGTTTCATCTACTAGAACCGATACCGAGTTACGCGATACGCCACAAGCCATTACGGTTATTCCACAAGATTTAATTAAAGATCAATCTATTCAGAGCATTTCGCAAGCGGTGCAATATGTGCCAGGTGTGCAATCAGCACAAGGTGAAGGCAACCGCGATCAAATTATTTTGCGTGGCAACAACACAACAGGCGATTTCTTTTTAGATGGCTTGCGTGATGATGTGCAAACTTATCGCGATTTATACAATACCGACCGTTTAGAAGTGTTAAAAGGCCCAAATGGTATGGCGTTTGGTCGTGGTGGTGCAGGTGGCGCAATTAATCGCGTAACCAAACAAGCTGGCTGGGATCCTGTTGATGAATTTATCGCCAGCTATGGCGCATATGATTACAAACGTGTTTCTGGTGATTATGGCCAAGCCTTAAACGATGAAATCGCTTTCCGTATTAATGCCGTTTATGAAGATTCCGGATCGTACCGCGATGGCGTCGATATTGAACGCTTTGGTATTACCCCAACTGTCACTATTAAGCCATCTGACAAAACAAAAATTGTACTCAGTACCGAATATTTTAAAGACAAACGTATTGCAGACCGTGGTGTACCATCTCAAACCAGTCGAGCAGGTGCGACCGCAAACTTGGGTAACCGCCCTTTCCGAATTGGCGATTACGACCAGTTCTTTGGCAATGCTCGCTTAAGCCCAACAGAAACAGAAACAGTGGCGTTTAATGCTGTGATCGAACATGCTTTCGACAACGGTATTGGTGTTAAAAACAGTACGCGCTATGCTAATTATGATAAATTTTATCAAAACGTCTTTGCTAACAGCGCCGTCACTCTCGCAGGCACTGTTCAACTAGGCGCGTATCTTGATGAAACTGAACGTGAAAATTTAATCAACCAAACCGATGTGACATACACAGCTAAATTTGGTGGCGTTGAACATAAATTGCTTGGGGGTGTGGAGCTTTCTAAGCAAGACACCACCAACGCACGTTTTACCCCTACAGGGTCTGCTACCGATAATGGTAACTTTGCAGTGGTATCTTCAGCATCACCCTTTGCAACCCCAGCCAACTTTAATAATTTAGTGCGCAATCAAAAAAGTGATATCAGCGTTGCGGCGTTTTACTTACAAGATCAAATTAAGTTCAATGAACACTGGCAAGCGATTGTGGGCTTGCGTCATGACAAATTTGATACTGACTACACCAATATTAGAGCCAATCAAAATATTGATGTAACCGACACTTTTTTATCACCACGCGCAGGTTTAATTTATAAACCGATTGAGCCAGTTTCAATTTATGCCAATTACAGTGTTTCTTATGTGCCACGCGCTGGCGATCAACTTATTGGGCTAACAGTGACTAATCAATCATTTAACCCTGAAAAATTTATTAATTATGAAATTGGCGCCAAGTGGGACGTTAACCCTAGCCTTGCATTAACGGCTGCGGTTTATCAGCTTGATCGTGAAAACGTTCAAGTGACTGACCCTAACAATGCTGCTTTGCAAATTTTGGTTGATGGTCAAGAAACCAAAGGTATTGAGTTGGGTATTGCTGGTGACATCACCGATAAATGGAGTATTTTCGGCGGCGTTGCTTTCCAAGATGGCGAAGTGACTGAGCAACAAGGTTCTGGCGCAGGTGCAATTTTAAGAGGCGCTGAGTTAGGCCTAACACCCGATCGCACTTTATCGCTTTGGAATAAATACGAAATTAATGATACTTGGGCAGTGGCATTGGGTATTGTGAGTACATCTGACCGTTTTGCCTTATCACCAACAGCAACGCAAAGCACATTATTGCCAGGCTACACCCGTTATGATGCGGCTATATATGGCAAATTCAGTGATAAGTTACGTTTACAAGTGAACTTGGAAAACTTAACCAATAAAGAATATGCATTATTTGCGCATAATAATCAAAACATCACACCTGGTTCGCCATTAACTGGCCGCGCCACATTGATTTATAACTTTTAAACAACAATCAGCATGACCAAAGCCCATGCAATTGCGTGGGCTTTTTTTATTTTCAACGGCTTTTCAATGGCCACATTTGCTAAAATGCAGGCTATGAAAAACTTAACCGATACCCTGCAACACTTTTTATTTGAAGATAAATTTAATAACGCCATGCCGATACGCGGCAATTTGGTATATTTAAACGACACTTACCATCAAGTATTGCAGCATCAAACACTGCCAGCTGTTTTAAAACATGCGCTGGGTGAGTTAATGGCGGCTAGCGCGTTATTATCCGCCACACTCAAAATGGATGGCGCAATGGTTTTGCAGATTCAAAGTAAAGGCGCGCTTAAATTATTGGTGGTGGAATGCAACTCCGATTTAAACATACGCGCCACTGCCAAGTGGGATGAAACGCAAACCAGCCAAATTGCTGAAAGTCACTTTATTGATTTAGTCAGAAACGGCCAGTTTGTAATTACGCTAGACCCAAAAGAAGGCGAAGCGTATCAAGGTATTGTGCCGATTGAGGGTGACACAATTGCCGAAATGCTACAAAACTATATGCTGCGTAGCCAGCAAATTGACACCTCACTTTGGCTAACTTGCGATGATACAAGCGCTTGCGGCATGCTGTTACAAAAATTACCTGATATTGGCGGCACAGCAGCGCTAAACAAAAAAACAATCGAACAAGACTTAGATGCTTGGAATCGCATGAATTATTTAGCCAATACGGTGACTGCCGATGAGTTACAAAATTTACCTGCCGAAATACTGTTAAGTCGGTTATTTGCAGAAGAAAATGTACGCTTGTTTGAGCCCAAACCAACACAATTTTACTGTAGTTGTAATCAAGCCAGCGTGGCAAGTATGTTGCGCATGCTGGGCGAAGAAGAGCTAAACAGCATATTGGCAGAGCTGGGTAAAATTGAAGTAAATTGCGATTTTTGCAATAAACACTATTTATTTGATGCGGTAGATACCGCAGCATTATTGGCGACTGAAGCCAGTGTGCATATCAGCACTGCTAAACATTAACACCTATTTTTGGTCAAAAAAAAGTGTTAACTAATTTGCCTTTTGCGTTCAAACAAGCAAATTGCCGTAGCAGCCGCTGCATTCAGCGACTCTACTGCCAAGTTAGTTTGACTCATGGGAATGCTGATTTTATGCGTACAATTTTCTATCGTTTTTTCGCGCAAACCTGCGCCCTCATTGCCCATGACAAAAGCCGTAGCTTGGCTTAACTTTTGGCTATAAAGCGATTCGCCATCCATCGTTGTTGCATAGCTATTACCGTTAAATTTTTGTAATTCGGTAACCAAATCAGCGTTTTCAATAATTGGCAACACAAACTGTGCGCCTTGCCCGCCCCGTAAAGCTTTGGGCGACCATGCATCGGTGCAGCCTTTGCTTAAATAAACCGCTTGCACCCCAGCCGCCGCCGCTGTGCGCAGCATGCTACCCAAATTACCGGGGTCTTGAATATCTTCTAGCATTAATACAAATTGCGGCTGCGCTGGCACTTCTAAAGTTGGTGTTTTTACTACCGCTAAAATACCTGTGCTGCTAGCCACTGGCGTTAGCTCTGCAAACATTAGCGTGGGAAACATAATCGTGCTCACATGCTCAAGCTGTTGCATTAAATTGCTGGCTTCTAGCGTGCTTTTTCCCTCTGGAATTATGATTAAGTCTGGCTCGCCAAAAACTTGCAAATAAGCCTCAATCAAATGCACACCATCTAACAGTGTTTTGCCTTCTGCTTTTCTTTCGCGTGAATTATCGGCCAGTTTCTTTTGATACTTAAAAATCGGGTTATCGCGCGAGGTAATGTGTTTAAAGCTCATAGGAATAAATACTTAAAAAATTGACATCATCATTTACAAAACTTAATGCATTTTAACCCAAAGCATCTTGTTAACTCGGTTTATTAAGCGTAAATTATTTTTGCGTAATATCCCTTTAAAAATCAATAGTGAGGAGATTAATATGTCGTTAACAAAACGTTCGGTAGCAGAATTAATTGGTACTTTTTGGCTGGTGTTGGGTGGTTGCGGTAGCGCAGTATTAGCCGCACATTTTCACGATGTTGGTATTGGTTTGTTGGGTGTTTCTCTCGCTTTTGGTTTTACAGTTGTCACTATGGCTTACGCAATTGGGCATATCTCTGGTTGCCATCTTAACCCTGCGGTTTCAATTGGTTTAGTGGTTGGCAAACGGTTCAGCAGTGCCGATTTGCCCGCCTACATTGCCGCGCAAGTGGTCGGCGCAACGTTGGCAGCTGCGCTTATTTACTTTATTGCAACAGGCCATGCAGGCTTTGAAATTAGTAGCGGATTAGCGGCAAACGGCTATGGCGAACGCTCACCAGGCGCATACTCTTTATTAACCTGCCTTACTATTGAAGTGGTGATGACCGCAATATTCTTATTCATCATCATGGGCGCAACCGATAAGCGCGCGCCAGCAGGATTAGCGCCGTTGGCGATAGGCTTAACATTGGCCTTAATTCATCTGATTAGCATCCCCGTCACCAATACCTCAGTCAACCCAGCGCGTAGCACTGGTCCTGCATTTATTCAAGGTGGCTGGGCGTTAGATCAGCTTTGGCTGTTTTGGTTAGCACCAATAATTGGTGCGGCAATTGGTGCACTGCTTTATAACTTTGTAAATGAAGATTAATTAAAGGTCATTCATATCAAAGCTACACCGTCATTCCCGCGTAGACGGTAATGACGGTTTTGTGTGTTTTATTTGTATAATCAGCGCATGGCTAAAAAACTCGATATCGAACGTATTCTCAGTAAACAAGGTTTCGGCACCCGCAAACAATGCCGCATCATGATTATCAATGAAGAAATCACGGTGAATGGTGCACTATGCGATGACCCCGATGCGCAATTTGACCTTGAAAATTTAAGTTTCACAGTCAAAGGCGAGGCATGGGATTACCGCGAAAAATCCTACTTAATGCTGCATAAACCCAGCAATTACGAATGCTCACACAAAACCCAGCATCATCCTACGATTTATAGTTTATTGCCGCATCCATTGGTTGTTCGCGATGTGCAGTGTATCGGCAGGTTAGATGAAGACACTACTGGCTTAATACTGATTTCAGACGATGGCCAATTTATCCACCGCATGAGTTCACCCAAACATAAAGTACCAAAAATATACGAAGTAACTTGCAAACACGCCGTTAGCGATGAGCAAATCGCGCATATTTTAAAAGGCGTACAGCTTATTGATGAAGACGCCCCAATCGCCGCACTCGCCTGCGAAAGAATCACTGAAAACGTGATTCACATGACGTTGGCAGAAGGTAAATACCACCAAGTCAAACGCATGGTCGCCGCGATTAGTAACCGTGTAGAGGCGTTAAAGCGCATTCAAATTGGTGAATTGAAATTGCCTGATGATTTGAAAGTTGGGGAATGGAAGTGGTTAAGTGAAGCTGATATGATTTTGCTTAGTCCAAAGTAAATTTTATATAAGACATCAGGAATATTTCCATGCCCGGACTATTTGACCTTGAGACGCCTAAAGATCTTTTAGCGAAACTTGAACGGGAGCTGATAAAACTTCGTGATGAACCAGAAAATGTAGACCACGCTTTTAATTTCTTCACTACAGCAGAGCACATATTAGATTGGCTTTATCCTGGCCAAGGCGGTCAAGCGCCAAAACAACGTGAGGCGCTAAAAGATAATGAGGTTCTGCTTGCTACAGTTTCCCACATTGCTAATGGCGCAAAGCACTTTGATAAACTTAATAAAAAGCATACATCAGTTTCAAACACGGAGCATAAAAAAGGATTATGGGCAAAACAATTCTGGGCAAAAAATGCTTTTGCTAAAGGCGTCTGGGCAGAGCCCGCGTTACTGATCACACTTTCTGGGGAAGCAGCTTCACAGTTCGGCAACAATATAACGGCTCTTGTGTTGGCAGAAAAGGTTTATATGTATTGGTCGTCGCCTGGCCGCATTGCCTGATTAGGCGTTGCAGCATCTTTTTAAAAAACCATTTTCCGCTTTCCAAACTTTACCCCGTATAATACACCCACCCTGCAAAAACCAATCTGTGCAGCGGCCCTGTTTTTATTTCTCCTATATTTGTTTGTCTCGATTGGTGTTGTTCACATAACAACAGGCCAACTTTAGTTTTTTTGAAAGTTTTACTTTGTCTATTGAAACAACCCCAGCCCTTAACTTTAACCAGTTAGGCTTAGCCGAACCTATTCGGCGCGCGATTGCGGACGCAGGTTATACCACCCCAACCCCTATTCAAGCCAAAGCGATTCCTGTTGTGTTAGATGGCGGCGATTTATTGGCTGGCGCGCAAACGGGTACTGGCAAAACCGCTGGTTTTACTTTGCCTTTGCTGCATTTATTGCACAGCAAGCCAAAACAAAATAAGGCAGGTCAGCCGCGCTGTTTGATGCTAACGCCTACGCGTGAGCTAGCCGCACAGATTGAAGAATCCGTTAAAACCTATGGCAAATATCTACAATTAAAATCGTTTGTTGTGTTTGGTGGTGTGAATATCAGCCCACAAATTAATCGCCTTTCTAAACCAATCGACATTTTGGTCGCCACGCCTGGCCGTTTGCTGGATTTAGCCAGTCAGCGCAAAGTGGATTTATCAGCCGTTGAATTTTTGGTGTTGGATGAAGCGGATCGTATGTTGGATATGGGCTTTATTCGCGATATTAAAAAATTATTGGCGATGTTGCCAAAGCAGCGCCAAAACTTGCTGTTTTCGGCGACGTTTTCAGATGAAATTAAGCAATTAGCCGATAGCTTATTGCACAAACCTGGTTTTATTGAAGTGGCGCGTCGCAATACTGCATCTGAAATGGTTGAACAGACTGTGCATTTGGTAAAACAGGCGCACAAAGCCAATTTATTGTGTCATTTGATTAAAACCAATAACTGGCAACAAGTATTGGTATTTACCCGCACTAAACATGGCGCAAACCGCTTGGCGGAAAAGTTAATCAAAGATGGCATTCCTGCCGCGGCGATTCATGGCAATAAAAGCCAAGGTGCGCGTACTCGTGCTTTGGCTGAATTTAAAAATGGCGATATTCCCGTTTTAGTGGCGACGGATATTGCGGCGCGCGGCCTAGATATTGACCAGTTGCCGCAAGTGGTGAATTTTGAATTGCCGAATGTGCCAGAAGACTATGTGCATCGTATTGGTCGTACTGGTCGCGCAGGTAGCAGTGGCGCGGCAATTTCATTGGTGGATGTTGAAGAAGCGAAATATTTAAAAGATATTGAAAAGCTGATTAAGCGTGAGATTCCAAAAGTAGCGGTGGAAGGTTTTGTGCCGCCGACAAAGATAGAGCCAGAAGTATCGCGTGGGCCTAGAAACCAGTCGCTAAGAAATCAGCCACCTAAAGCAAAACAAGGCAATCGCCCTCAAAGTAATGGCCAAAAGCCTGCACAGGCCAAACCACAAGCAAAAAGGCCAGCACAGCAAAAGCCTTTTCAGAATATGAATCAGCCGAATAGCAATAAACCAGTGCATCATAGTGGTAATCGTGGACGCTAAACTTAACACGTTAAAAGTACCGAAAATTATGGGATGCGTGACCCCGTTTAATATTGAGAGATGCAATTTAAATAATGAAAATTTGGGTGGATGCTGACGCTTGTCCAGTGGTGATTAAAGAGATTCTTTATCGCGCCGCGATTCGCACCGGCATTGAAACGATTTTAGTTGCCAATGCTTGGTTGCGCGTGCCGCCCTCGCCGCACATTCGCGCGGTGCAGGTAGATAAAGGTTTTGATGTGGCCGATAATTACATTGTGCAAGCCGTTGAAGTAAGCGATTTGGTGATTACTGCTGATATTCCGTTGGCAGCGCAGGTAGTGGGAAAAGGTGCGCATGCGCTAAACCCTCGTGGTGAAATGTATACTAGTGCGAATATTGCAGAGCGTTTAGCCATGCGCGATATGATGGATGAATTGCGCAGCCAAGGTGCTGAAATCGGCGGGCCTGCCGCTTTTAATCAGGCAGACAGGCAAAAATTCGCGGCGGAACTAGACCGATTCATGGCGCGTCATATAGTCAATAAATAGGATTAAACACATGCAAAAATGGTTATGGATTGTTTTGAGTTTTAGTTTGCTGAGTTGTTCTGAGCAAATTGAGGGTTTAAAGGTCGTTAATAATGTTGATGCTAATCAATATTTAGGCATTTGGTATGAAATCGCGCGGCTAGATCACAGCTTTGAGCGCGACTTGCAAAATGTGACGGCGCAATATATTAAAAACGAAGATGGCACGATTAAAGTAATTAACCGTGGTTTTAACCCTAAAAAAAATGAGTGGAAAGAAGCGGAAGGCAAAGCGCATTTCGTTGATGAGCCTAATGCAGACGGCACTTACACAGGCAAATTAAAAGTATCTTTTTTTGGCCCATTTTACGGCGGATACGATATTATCGAGCTTGATAAGCCCTACTATAATTACGCGATGGTAAGTAGCGGGAAGGATTACTTATGGATACTATCGCGCACACCACAATTGGGCTACCCGATTAAACAACACTTAATTGCGCGCGCAAAAGAACTAGGTTTTGCAACGGATAATTTGATTTACGTGCCTCAAACTACTGAAATCATCCACTACAAAGCTGGGCCACATATTGAATAAATTGAGTCAAAACTGGCGTTAATAAAAAAGCCGCTTAGACTGAATTAAAACTCAGCTAAGCGGCTTTTTTAAATATTACGCTTAAAAAACAGTTAAGTTACTATTTCTAGATTATAGCTTTAGGTTCTAATATTTAGCCTCTAAGCTCTAAACTATTTTTAACCGTTTTTACGCCTTCAACTTTAGAAACCACCTCTTCGGCTTTTATTTTCGCAGCGGCATTATCCACAAAGCCGCTTAAAATCACTTCGCCATCGCGTGTTTCAACGCTTATTTGCAGGCTTTTTAATTCAGGTGTACCTAAAATTTCTGCTTTGGCTTTTGCGGTAATAATGCTGTCATCAATGATATTGCCAACGGTTCTTTTTTCCATTTCTGGCGCTTCAGCGACTTCCATTGCATCACCTTCAGAAGTTGGCATTGCTTGGGCTTTATCCGCTTGGTTTGATTCATTCACATCTATATTTGCTGTAGCAACAACTGGCCAAGCGCCTGTTTTGTAATAAACATATTCATTTTGGTCAATATAGCCATCATTATTTGCATCGGCTTTTGCAAAACTTGCTTTGTTAAATGCTTTGCCTTTTGAAGCCTCGTTTGGCAACAGTAAACCGTTACCTGTGGTGTCCAAAGCAGCAAACTCAACCGCTAATGGTGATTGCCATCTAGAGTTGTTATAAACATCGGTGGCGTCCTGTGCAAAAGTAGCACCTGCAAATGTAGCTGAGCCGAGTGCAAAAGTGATTGCAATAGCTAGCGGTTTAAATGTGTTTTTCATATTTGTTTTCATCGTATTGCTCCTATTAAGTTGTGCGAATAATTCAATTAAGCCCACCTAAATGCTCAAGTATTGCGACGATATTTACGTGGTGAAATTAATTGTGCAGTGGTGCCATAATAATCAATGTAAGTCAGCAAAAAAGTCCATTAAGCGCTGATTTTCGTGTCAGTATCCGACTACAAATAATGTTTACTCATCAGATTTAAAGCGCAAAAAAGCCACGCAGTTTTTAACTTGCGCGGCTTTCTAGTTTTGCTTATTTAAATCTTAACTTTTAACAACTAAACTGTTTTTCACAGATTTTACGCCTTCAATTTTCGAAACAATTGTTTCAGCTTTCACTCTTGAAACTTCATCATCCACAAAGCCGCTTAAAATCACATCACCTTTGTAGGTTTTAACGCTAATTTGCAGACTTTTTAAATCTTTTTCAGCCAATAACTCTGCCTTGGCTTTTGATGTAATCACACTATCAGAAGCTACTCTTTTCACCACTTTTTGTTGTGATGCCGATTTGTAATTAGCGTATTCTTCTTGATTTAGTGTGCCATCGCGGTCGATATCAGCATTCTCAAAATGCTTTGCAGTGAATAATTTATCTTTTGCCGCTTCAATACGGGTTAAGTTTTGGTTGCTGTTCGTATCTAATTTATTAAATTCAGCCGCTAGCGGGGCTTGATTTTCTTGAAGTGTCTCAGCATCGTATGCAAATGCTTGCATGTTTGTGGCACCAAAAGCGAGTGCAATTGCAAAAGTTGCAGATTTTAAAGGTGTAGTAATGTTCATGGTAAAGCTCCTCATCATTAAGTTAAGAGGCAACATCAAACATGGATTGAATGATTTTGCCATGGGTGCATAGTACGCACTTGGCAAAATCAAAAAAGCCCAGTTTTGACTGATTATGCTGTCAGAAACAGACTACAACATTTAAATGGCAGCAACATCTAATGGGATTAACGCGCGAATCAACACGCCTTTTCCTGGTTCGCTTATCATTTCAAAACGCCCACCAATCGCCAATACGCGATGGCGCATGCCAGATAAGCCGTGCGTATTACCTGCTAGTGCATTCATGTCTATACCAACACCATCATCTTCAATTTCCAGTTTAAGGTACAGCGCGTCTACCATCACATCGACAGAAACGGCGGTGGCTTTGGCATATTTGTTGGCGTTATTAAGGCTTTCTTGCACAATGCGGTAAGCTACAAGGCTAATGGTTTCATTCAGTTTGGTATTTTCATCCGGTAAATTTAGGCTTAATTTCCACTGGTTTCGCTCTGCCGCATCATGAATAAGTGACTGCAGAGCAGGCCAAAAACCAAAAGTGGATATCATGGATGGATGCAACTCTTGCACAATATGGCGCTGATATTGAATACCTTGATCGACATAGCTGCTGGTTTTAACCAGTTTAGTTACAATGTCAGGCGCAATTTCTTTCACCTTTTTAATGACCCAAGCAATATCCATTTTAGTGGCAGTGAAAATAGAACCCAACTCATCATGCAACTCGCGCGATAGCTTTTGACGCTCACGCTCAACATCAGCCTGATAATCTAGCGCCAAACTACGCAGTAATTTAGTTTGCTGTTGCAGTTTTTCTTCGTAAATTTCATTCTCTTTTAATACACGCTGTTGCAACTGACTTTTGACGACTATTTCAGCCAGCAATTGCTTAATGACTAATACTACCAATAAAATAAGTACCAATGCGCCACCAATCACCGATGCGCGCGCCAGTGACACCGTGTTATGCCGCTTTTGAATGAGGGTGTCTAAATTATTGTTTTGATTTTTAATCAGCGTATTGGCATATTGCATAAACTCTTTTGAGGCATCTACTCCATCATCCAAATTCACCACTTGCTTGGCTTCTTGTGTTTTGCCCGATTTTGCTAAATTAATGGTGACTTTCATCTCTGCTGCTTTGGCTTCTAAGCTAGCAGAAATCGTTTTTAACCATCCCAGCTCTTTTTCTTTATCGTCGTAGTCATCTGCTAACTCAATAGAAGCTTCTGCTTTTTTTAGATTTTCGCGTACATCTAACAAAGCTTGCTCAAACGGGCCAACGTATATTTGGCGCTTGGTAAACAAATATCCGCGCTGCGCACTTTCGGCCTGATACAGATTAGTTTTTAGCTCATGTAAAGTGGTGATGTTGCCTCTAATTTGCCCAATCACCTTATCTTGCTCACTGATAGACACAATCCAGTTATCTGAAAACAGCACTGAAACCATGGTAATAAGCAAAGCCACCGCTAGCATAGCAATGGTTCTGCCACCCAAAACAGTGATGATTTTTTCAAAACCGCGCCAGCATTTTGCTGTAATAATTTTAATGACCTGAATAAATTGTTGGGCTAAATTTTTTGTAGCATCATTCAAAATGTGTCATCGCTTTCTGACATAAAAATCCGATTATATCCGCTTATGCGCGATTCGATTCATCAGTAACAATTACTTACATTTAAGCGCAAATAGTCAATAAATTATGCTGAATTGACTCAACATTTATTCATATAATTTTTGTGCTTTCAACTGGTTAAGTTTTAAAACTTTAAAGCCTTGTCAGTATTGTCTGACAGCATTATCAGATATTAGCCGCTGCAGTCTGACAAGCGTTTTCATTAAAGTAGCAACTGTGCATTAACGTTATTTAACCAAACAATTTTAAAAGAGGAACACATTATGTTGCATTACACCGTTGTATTTTTTGTCATCGCGATTATCGCTGCAGTATTTGGCTTTGGCGGTATTGCTGCTGGTGCTACCGAAATCGCAAAAATATTATTTTTTGTATTTTTAGCAGTGACTATCGTTTCATTTTTAATGGGTAGAAAGCGCTAATGAATACTCAGCTTTTAACCTTTAAATAGCATTTATTTTAACTCACTAATATCTCAATTTTAACCAGTACAAAGGAAACCATTATGTTTAATATGAACAAACAAGACGATTTAAAAAACAAAGCAGCTGACCTTGCCGACAACGTTAAAGACAACGTTGAGCAAGTAACAAAAGATGTAAAACGTAGCGCAGAAAGCATTGGCAACAGCGTGCAACATAAAGCCGCTGAAACAAAACATGAGGCACTTAACGTGATTGATAGCTTAAAATCTTTATTGGCGCAATATACCAACTCAAGCAATGTAAATGAGTTAAAAAACCAAATCTTAGACAAAGCCTACGAATTAAAAGGTACGGTTAAAGATGAAGTAACGCATGCATATGAAACAAGTAAAGAGCGTACCGTGCAAACTGTGCAAGATAAACCATTGTTAAGCCTAGGTTTAGCTGTTGGCGCAGGCTTATTACTTGGTTATATTCTTGGTTCTAAACAATCTTCTAAATAATCTTAAAAATAGAGAAATCAACCATGTGGAAAACCGTGCTTAAATTATTGACACAATTTTTAATTGCCAGATTCATTCGTAATCATATGCAAGATGTGCAAGACAAAACCAGTGGCAATCATTTAAGCGGGTTAAAAAGCAGTATGGCGGCGTTGCTAGAAAGCCACGCCGTGCTCTTTAAAAGCCAGTTTCACCATGATGTGCAACGCATGGTGAACAGCTTTTTAGGGTTTATGTTTATCTTACTCGCGACAATTTGCACTGGCTTAACCGGCTTAATGTGGCTTTTTGCAACTGCTTGGAACAGCGAAAACCGCAACCTTATTTTAGGAACGACCATGATTATCCCCATTATTCTGAGCATTATCGTGTACTTTGTGATACGTCAATCTTGGAAAAAACAACCGCTTTTGCAGCAATCTATGGTACAAATTGAACAAGATTGGCAAGTGTTCAAAAATGGCTTAGATGGCACAGCTGACACTTCGGATGAAGCCAATCGATAATTTTGTTAATAGGCTCAACACTCATGAAAAACGTTTTATTGGTCGATGATCACAGCATTGTGCGTCAAGGCTTGAAAAATTTAATCGCGCTAGAATCTGATTTAACCGTTACAGGTGAAGCAGCATCTGGCTTAGAAGCGATTAATTTAGTGCGTAAAAATCAATATGATATTGTCGTGTTAGATATTTCAATGCCCGATAAAAATGGTGTTGATACCTTGCATGATTTAAAACATGTATCCCCAGATTTACCGGTGCTGATATTAAGCGGTTATGCCGAAGCACAATATGCGCTGAATTTGATTCGTAACGGCTGCAAAGGTTATCTATCAAAAGATGCCGACGCCGATGAAATCATCAAAGCCATTAGGACAATTGCTAACGGCAAGCGCTACATATCAGCCGAACTAGCCGAATTAATGAGTGAGCAGCTTAGCCACCCTACCGAAAAACAATTACACGAAACCTTAAGCGACCGCGAATTTCAAGTATTTTTTAAATTGGCAGGCGGCTTGAGTGCGACTGAAATTGGTACCGAGCTTAATATTAGTGTTAAAACCGTTAGTACTTATCGCTCACGTATTTTAGAAAAAATGAGCCTTAAAACCAATGCCGATTTAACCTACTATGCGATTAAAAATGGACTCATTACTTAATGATATTTAACCAATTAACTGTAGCCGTTTGTCAGACAAAACCCGATATTTTTAGTTGTCAACGTATCGTACAATATGGTTTACTTCACCAATTTTGTTAGTACCATATAAAATGTCTGCAACAGAAAATAATCTTCCTAGTCATGCTACTGATGGCGCCAGTCATACACCTGAGCATGAACCAATGAAAATGTTATTGGTAGAAGATTCCACCCTATTGCGCGAAGTACTATTCGAAACAATTAACAATTTGAATAATGTGAGTGTGACAGGCACTGCCGCCACACGACGTAAGGCGATTAATCTATTAGACGAAGCCGCTTTTGATATTTTGCTATTAGATATCGAATTAGCAGAAGGCACTGGCTTTGAAGTGATTCAGCATATTCAAAAAGCAGACTATCCGTTTAAACAACCTATATTGATTATGCTGACCAATCATGCGCATCCGCATTATCGCAATCTAGCCAAAGCCCTAGGCGTGCATTACTTTTTTGATAAATCGATGGATTTTGATTTAGCGATTGAAGCAATAGAGTTAGAAGCCAATCGCTTTTCAAGCGCCAGCCATTAAACAATTACGTTATTAAATAGCCACACTCACACATGTTTACGCTCGAAACATGGGAACTCACTAGCTACATCGTTACTGCTTTTGGTTTGCCTTTGGGTATTTTTGCCTTTGTTTGGCAGCAACGCAAAGAACGCGAAAACGAAGAAGAAGCGGTTTACCAATTATTATCTGATGCCTATACCGATTTTTTAATGTTAGTGATGCAAAATGCCGATCTTAAATTACGCTCACAATGCGAAATTAAAGATTTAAGCGAAGAGCAGCGTGAACGCATTCAAGTGATGTTTGAAATATTGATTTCATTATTTGAGCGCGCATATTTATTGGCGTATGAGGACAATATGTCAGGCAAGCAGCTACGCAGGTGGGCATCTTGGGAAGATTACATGCGTGAATGGTGCCAACGTGACGACTTTAGATTGACCTTGCCACGTTTATTGCAAGGTGAAGATGCCGACTTTGCAAACTACATTCAAAAAATTGCAAACGAAAAAACGATTAAGTAAGTTGCTTTTAAATTCTGACAATACTGGAGTCACATGAACATTTACGAAGCATTAAGAGAAAGTCACGACGAACAAAGAAAACTTTGCGCAGAATTATTGGCTAGCGAACCCAACGCGCAACTGCGCAAGCAGATGTTTAAATCGTTAAAAGTAGAACTAGAAGCGCACGCTGCCGCTGAAGAACGCTTTTTGTACTGCCCTATTATGATGGAAGATGCAGGCCTTTCGATATCACGTCACGCGCTTTCTGAACACCACGAAATGGAAGAGATGATGGAAGAACTCACCACCAACGACCCCACCGTGCAAGGCTGGCTAACCCGTGCTAAAGCCTTATGCGACAAAGTAAATCACCATTTAGATGAAGAAGAAAAAGCGTTCTTTCAATTATCTGGCAAGCTGCTCAGCGATAAACAAAAAAATAGTTTAGCGACTGATTATTTAGCCGATTTTAAACGCATGAAAATCAAATACAGCAACTAAACTTAACACATTTTTTGGGTGGAATTTTTGGTTAAGTCATGGTGAAAAACGTCTTTCAATCTTCCAAAGATACGTGGAAAACAGCTGTCAGATTGTTTGTAACCACTTGGTTTTTGATTGGCGGTGTCATGCACTTTGCTAATCCTGAACCATTTTTGCGCATTATGCCGCCATATATTCCCTACCATTTAGCCTGTGTTTATATCAGCGGCGCGTTTGAATTACTAGGCGCAATTGGCTTATGGATTAAACCTGTGAGAAGTTTAGCGGGCTACGGATTAATGACATTGACTGTCATCGTCACCTTGGCAAATGTGCACATGTACCAAAATCCCGATTTATTTCCCAGCATTCCAGAATGGGCGTTAGTTGTGCGTTTTCCTGTACAAGCTGCTTTAATTTGGCTTATTTGGTGGTGTTCAAGACCAGATAAACCAAGCGGCTATGTCAACATTAAACTGCCCATTCGTTAACAATATTTACTTTGCCACTCTGCTCAGTTTAAAACCTGCTTTTTTAAACGCTTCAATCAAGCCTGTTTTACCCGCCAAATGCGAAGCGCCAACGGCCACAAATACTGGCTTTTCGTTAGCCACTTTAATGCTACGCTCTGCCATCACCACATTGCGTTCATCTAATAATTTAGTCTTCATTTTTGCCCAAATTGGTTTGGGTAACATGCCACCTGTGATTTTTTCGTCCAGCGCCGATATTTTGTCAGAGTCGCCATCTAAATAAGCCGCAATTAATCGCTCAAAATCCGCTTCTTTTTGCTCTTGCGTGCGTTTCAACACAGCGCGCAGCATCACCAATTGCTCTTCACGACTAAAATCATCCATCACCCCAAAATGCGTTTTTGCGCTCTCTAAACCCTCAACATCTTTTAACAAATCTTCCGAAGTCGTCATCAAAATATTGTCTTGCGCAAAAGGCGTTTGCGGCTTTGGCAAATCAAACACCACCGCCAGCAGCCAAGGCTTCATCTGCATCGCCGCGTCTAAATGCATTACATGAAAATCCGCCAATTCGCGCACCTGATCAATTTCCTGCTCTGTGAGCATTTCGCGCAAAGTAGCGTCTTTCATCATCAACACAGTCGGGTCATTGTTATCCTGCTTCGTCTCCATCACAAACGTATCCACACTTTTCAGGGCATCAATCACGCTGGGCGAAAAATTGGTGATGCGATTGTCATCGGTGTGCATCGTGCCAAATAGATAACTCACAATACCAGTTGGCGATTCCAGCTTCCAAAACAAGCCTTTTTCTGTAGCTTGGGCGATAACGGATACGCTTAACACTAAACTGGCAACGATTATTTTTACTGTTGATTGATAGCTGAACATGGCAACCCTTAAGTTAAAACACTTTCTAAAGACTTTCATATAACAGATTTGGTTCAGATTCGTGTTATTAGAACAAAATCAAGACAAAAATGCGGTTAAGTTCACGCTTTTTAGCTCTTAAAAAGTGGTTAAGTTTGGCATCAGAATGCTTAAGCGTTATTTAATACGTACAGGTTTTGCCGCATTTTTCATATTATTAAACGATTTAGGTAAGCTGCCGTATTTTTTGGCCGGCATTGGCTTATTCGATTTAAACGTACTGCCATCGGATTGACGGATTGCACCCATTACCGCAGGCTGGAAAGCAGGCACTAAATGTTTTTTGCTATTGCCAATCAAATCCTCACGGCCCATTTTTTTCAAAGCTTCGCGCAACATCGGCCAGTTGGCGGGGTCATGATAGCGAATAAAGGCTTTGTGCAATTTACGTTGCAAGCCATTTTTAGGGATTGGCACATCATCCGAATCAGCCGTCACTTTACGCAGCGGGTTTTTGCCGCTGTGGTACATGGCTGTCGCCATTGCCATTGGTGTGGGCGTAAAGTTTTGCACTTGGTCTAGCCTAAACTCGTATTTTTTAAGCCATAAAGCTAAATTCAGCATATCTTCATCTGTAGTGCCCGGATGTGCCGCAATAAAGTATGGAATCAGGTACTGTTTTTTACCCGCCTCAGCACTGAATTTTTCAAACATGGCTTTAAATTCATCATACGCGCCCATGCCTGGCTTCATCATTTTGCTTAGCACGTTTTCTTCACTATGCTCTGGCGCGATTTTTAAATAGCCGCCCACATGGTGCTGCACCAACTCTTTAACATATTCGGGTGATTTCACCGCTAAGTCGTAACGCAAGCCACTACCAATTAAAATCTTTTTCACACCTTTAATGGCGCGCGCTTTACGGTATAGCTGGATTAGCGCGCTATGGTCTGTATTTAAATTCTCACAGACTCCAGGGTAAACGCAGCTTAGTTTTCGACATGATTGCTCGATTTTTTCCGATTTGCAGGCGATACGATACATATTGGCCGTTGGCCCGCCAAGATCAGAAATCACACCGGTAAACCCATCTACTTTGTCGCGAATCTCTTCTACTTCTTTCAAAATAGATTCTTCGCTGCGGCTTTGAATAATACGGCCTTCATGTTCGGTGATGCTGCAAAACGTACAACCGCCAAAACACCCGCGCATAATGTTGACTGAAAAACGAATCATCTCCCACGCGGGGATTTTGGCATTTTTGTAAATTGGATGCGGCGCGCGCGCATACGGCATATCGTAAACGTAATCCATTTCCTTGGTGGTCAGCGGAATTGGCGGCGGATTCAACCACACTTCCCTATCGCCATGTTTTTGGACTAAGGCTCTTGCATTGCCAGGGTTCGCTTCTAAGTGCAACACACGGGATGCATGCGCATACAAAATCGGGTCTTTTGAAACCGCTTCATAATCAGGCAAACGCACTACTTGTTTGCTTCTATCAGCTTTAGGTTTGCGCGATACTGGCATGGCAATAGTTGCCACTATTTTACCCCCATCCCCACCTTCCCCCTGCAAGGGTGAAGGAGCTGCTTTGTCATCTGTCGCGCAGCTGGCATCGGCTTTACCCATCTTCATCTCATAGGGATCAACTGGCTTATCGACTGTTCCAGGACGATCTAGCTTGGTACTTTCAACCTCATCCCAACCTTCAGGAATTTGCTTGCGTAAAAAAGCCGTACCACGAATATCTTGAATATCCGCGACTTTTTCACCTTTAGCGATGCGGTGGCTTAATTCCACCAGTGCGCGTTCGGCGTTGCCGTAAAGTAAAATATCCGCTTTAGAATCCACCAGAATACTGCGGCGAACCTTGTCGCTCCAGTAATCATAATGCGCAATGCGGCGCAAACTGGCCTCAATACTGCCGACTACTAACGGCACTTGGCTATACGCCTCGCGACAACGTTGTGAATAAACCAAAACCGCCCTATCTGGCCGTTTATTGGGTGCGGCATCTGGCGTGTAAGCATCGTCTGAGCGTATTTTTTTATCCGCCGTGTAGCGATTCACCATGCTATCCATATTGCCAGCGGTAATACCAAAATATAGATTAGGCTTGCCTAAAGCTTTAAATGCTTTGGCATCTTGCCAATCGGGCTGGGCGATAATGCCCACGCGAAAGCCCTGCGCTTCAAGCAAACGGCCAACCAAAGCCATACCAAAGCTGGGGTGATCGATGTAAGCATCGCCTGTCACCAAAATAATATCGCAGCTATCCCAACCCAAATCATCCATCTCATTGCGCGTCATCGGCAACATTTTGGCCGTGCCAAAACGCTTCGCCCAATAGGGGCGGTAGGTGTGAATCGGTTTGGCTAAATTATTGGTGTAAATTTCCATGCAGCACTTTGGTTAAATCAAACTAAATTAAGTTGCGCATTTTACGCTCTAATTGCTTGATTAAAAAGCTTATATTTGTAAGATTGATGTAATTTTTTAAATGGTTGACTAAACCATACCACTTACATCATGATAAAACTATGGACATTAAAAAATGAAAACAGTTTATTCAGTGACAGGCATGACCTGCGGCGGTTGTGTTAATCGCGTTAAAACCACTTTGGCGCCCTTGGCAGAATCGGTTGAAGTCACGCTTGAACCGCCTCAGGCTGTGTTAAAAAGCCCTAAGGTAGATTTACCCGCACTAAATGCGGCTTTGGCAAAAATCGGCCATTATGTGCTTTACGAACCCATAAAAACGGCCGCAAACGTGCAAGACTTAACCAATAAAAACACCGAAAAATTTAGCTGGTTGAGCACTTACAAACCACTAATAATGGTTTTTTTCTATATTTTATTAGTCACTTTAGCGGTAGAATTTATCTATGGTGAATTTTCACTACATCGTTTTATGCCTAATTTTATGGCTGGTTTTTTTCTTGTATTTTCTTTCTTTAAACTGCTTGATTTAGCAGGCTTTGCCAGCAGTTATGCCATGTACGATTTACTGGCAAAGCGTGTGTATAGCTATGGCTTTGTTTACCCTTTTATTGAGCTTGCGCTTGGCATCGCTTATTTAATTAACTTCAAACCAATGTTGACCAATGCCATCACTTTGAGTGTGATGCTATTTTCTAGCATTGGCGTCATTTTGGCGGTGATGAATAAGCAAAAAATTAAATGTGCATGCCTTGGCAGTGGTTTTAGTCTGCCAATGACTACCGTCACGATTATTGAAGATTTACTGATGGTAGCGATGGCAGCTTGGATGTTAATTTAATTTGAGTTTTGGCTATTACCAACTAGAAACTGGCATAGTGGCGGCAATTGAAAACGACTGCCCTTTTCCACCTTTAAGCCAAGCTTTGATAGAGCCTAATGGCTTAATCGCGATCGGTGGAGATTTAAACGCTGAGCGTTTACTCAACGCCTACAGTCAGGGCATATTTCCTTGGTTTAATGAAGGTGAGCCTGTGATGTGGTGGAGTCCAAACCCACGCATGGTGCTGTTCCCAGATGAACTGAAAATTTCCAACTCACTGAAAAAAACGCTTAAAAAATCCCTATTTGAAGTGCGCTTTAATACGTCATTTCGGGATGTAATCGTAGCTTGTAGTGAATCAAAACGTATTGGTCAAGCTGGTACATGGATCTCTTCAGGAATGATTAATGCCTATTATGATTTACATCAATTAGGCCATGCCATTTGCATGGAAAGCTGGCTAAATAATCTATTAGTCGGCGGATGCTACGGCGTCATCATCAACAAAATTTTTTACGGCGAAAGTATGTTTCACACCCAAACAGATGCCTCAAAAGTCGCCTTTGTGCACTTAGTTAACCACTTAAAAACACTGAAAATCGGCATGATTGATTGCCAAATGAAAACGCCCCTTTTGGCTAGCTTTGGTGGCCGCGAAATTGAACGTGAAGAATTCATGCAAAATTTGACCAAACTGGTAAACTTTTAACATGAGCTTACCGAATGAACAGCCGCTTCACAAATTGCAATTTTATGTGACCACGCCATACAAATGCGGCTATCTGCCCAATAAACTCGCGCAAAGCTTAATCGCATCACCGCAGCATTTGATTGATGCCAATATCTATAATGGGCTGATTACTCAAGGCTTTAGACGTAGCGGAAAATTTGCCTACAGACCGCATTGCGAAAATTGCCGCGCCTGCATTGCCGTGAGATTAGTATTAAGCGAATTTACACCAACCCGCAACCAAAAACGCGCCTATAAACAGCATAGCGATTTAACCACTCAAATTTTACCGCTGCACTTCAATCAGCAACATTATGAGCTCTACGAAAGCTATCAATCGCTGCGCCACCAAGATGAAACCGCCAGCGAAACAAGTACAGCACCAAAAGACGATGCTGAGCAGTACCGCCAATTTTTGTGCCAAAGCAACGTAGAATCTTTAATGATTGAATTTAAAGACGCCAACAACCAAGTGAAAATAGTCAGCGTGATTGATATTGTGAAAGATGGCGTCTCAGCTGTTTACACTTTTTATGACGCGCTTGAGCCAAAAGCAAGCTATGGAACGTACTCTATTATGTGGCTAGCAGAATGGACAAAAAGCTTGAATCTACCCTACTTATATTTGGGTTACTGGATACAAGACAGTCAAAAAATGGCTTATAAACAACAATTTAAACCGCAACAAAAGTTGATTGATGGTGAGTGGATGAACCACAACTAAAACAATGAAATTAAACGAACCCCTAAGCACAGCAAAAACGCTAATAGCCACGTTATTACTATTATTACTTGCCGCTATTCTATACAGAGTTTGGGACTCAGACCTTGTTTATGGGTATAGAAAGCATTTTTCGTCTGATGATGTTATTCAATTGAATTTCAATGAATTAGACACTTTAACACCAGATGAGACTAAAGAAAAATTTCATATTAACTGGTGGTGTGGTTATGACAGTAATCAATTTGGTGATTATTTTTGTGCGGACGAACTTAAGGGATGGAATAAGTCACCAGCAATACTAGTAGTTTTTTGGTACAAAAATAATAAGCTCAATAATGCAAAAATTGATGCACCTTATTGGCATCACAGCAAATTTATAAAGCAAATTAAATCTGAATACGGCGAGCCAATAAGAAAATCTCAGCGTCTCGATTATCTTAAAATTACTGAAAAAGTAGCATTACTTTTAATTTCAAAAGGTAAATATGGTGGTAGTAACAGCAAAATTAAATCCGAGGACTTAGCTATTTGGAAACTAAAATCTGGTGCCTTGCTTGTTACGGAACTCGAACCTGGTCCTAATCCATTTTCATGGAATTCTTTATTATGGATTGGTCCAGAACAGGCCAAACATGGCGGATATTATCACTGAGCAAAATTTCTCGCCCCGCAAATGTTACAATCTCAACTGTTTACTGAAAATTAATCCGCTTTGAAAAAACTTGTTATCTTTGGTGTGGGCCTTATTGGCGGCTCTGTTGCATTGGCTTTAAAAAAAGCGGGTTTGGCTACGCATATTGTTGGCGTTGGTCGCACCGAAAAAAGCTTGAAAGAAGCACTAGATTTAGGTGTGATTGACTCAGGTGTAATAGATAGCGCAGAAACCAATATTGAAGCGGCTATTCAAGAGGCGGATTTGATATTAATTGCTGCGCCAGTTGCGCAAACTACCGCTATATTACAAAGCATTAAACCGCATTTAAATAAGCAAACCGTGATTACCGATGCAGGTAGTACCAAAGCGGATGTATTAGCATGTGCCAAAATCGTTTTGGGAAGTCAGTTTAATCAATTTGTTGGTGGCCACCCTATTGCGGGCGCCGAAAAAAGTGGTGTTTCTGCGGCAATGCCTGATTTATATGTGGGCAAAAATGTCGTGTTAACACCCACCACTGAAACGAATGTAGATGGGGTGGCAAGCGTTACCAAACTATGGCAAGCATGTGGTGCCAATGTTTCCGAAATGAAGGCCGAAACGCATGATGGTATTTTTGCAGCCGTTAGCCATTTGCCGCATTTGTTGGCATTTGCCTTGGTAGACGATATTGCATCACGCCCAAACGCGGCGCAATTATTCAGCTTTGCGGCTAGCGGTTTTAGAGATTTCACGCGAATTGCAGGTAGCCACCCCGAAATGTGGCGCGATATTAGTTTAGCCAACAAAGCTGCTTTGTTGAGTGAGTTAACCGCTTACCAACTTGAATTAAGTCAATTAAAACAATTGCTTGAGCATGAAGATAGTGATGGCTTGCAAGCTTTGTTTGAGCGCGCCAGTGTGGCACGTAATAATTGGGCACGTGACAATTTAGCAAATAGCAAAACAAAATAAATCAAAGAATATCGTTAATGGAACAACTTACCCTACCCGCCGCCATCCAAGCACAAGGCAGCATCATCTTACCCGGCTCTAAAAGTATATCGAACCGCACTTTATTGCTGGCAGCGCTGGCAAATGGCGTTACCGAAATTCATGATTTATTAGATTCAGACGACACCAGCCGCATGCTGGAATCGTTGGCGATATTGGGCGTTAATTGTGAAAATTTAGCCAAAAATACTTGGCGTGTTACTGGTTGCAAAGGTGATTTCCCTAATAAAAAAGCCGATTTATTTTTAGGTAATGCGGGCACGGCCTTTAGGCCATTAACTGCCGCATTGGCATTTTCAAATGGCCATTACCATTTAAGCGGTGTGCCTCGCATGCATGAAAGACCGATTGGTGACTTAGTCAATGCCCTACGTCAAGCTGGCGCTGTTATTGAATATGTAGCCAATGATGGATTTCCGCCCCTTAATATTTCACCAGCCTCCTTAGATTTAACTAAGCCGATTCAAATTCGCGGTGATGTTTCTAGCCAGTTTTTAACAGCGCTACTAATGGCTTTACCTTTAAGCGGCCAAGAAGCGACGATTGAAGTGATTGGTGAACTGATTTCAAAACCCTATATTGAAATCACACTTAATTTGATGTCTAGATTTGGTGTGCATGTTCAAAGGGATGGATGGCAACAATTCACGATTCCAGCAAACTGCCAGTATGTAAGCCCTAAAACAATATTTGTTGAAGGTGACGCTTCAAGTGCGTCTTACTTCTTAGCCGCTGGCGCAATTGGCGGTGACATCCAAGTTGAGGGTTTAGGCAAAAATAGTATTCAAGGTGATGTGCTTTTTGCGGATGCCATTGAACTGATGGGAGGCAAAATTAGCTATGGCGAAAACCATATTCAATCGCAGAAGGCTCATCAAATTAAAGCCATTGATTTAGATTGCAACCATATCCCAGATGCTGCAATGACCTTAGCAATATTGGCTTTATTCGCAGAGGGTACAACAACTTTACGCAATATCGCTAGCTGGCGCGTAAAAGAAACCGATCGTTTAACTGCAATGGCAACCGAATTACGCAAAGTGGGTGCTACCATTATTGAAAGTGCAGATTATTTAACGATTACGCCACCAACACAGTTAACACCAAACGCCGTAATTGACACTTATGACGATCACCGCATGGCGATGTGTTTTTCATTAGTCAGTTTAGGCGGTGTGCCGATTACCATTAACGACCCAAAATGCGTGAATAAAACATTCCCTAATTATTTTGATGAGTTTAAAAAGCTGGTCAGCTAGGACTTAAAGCTAATTAGTGCAAGTGCAACCAGCCTAAATTAATCGCTTTGGCATAGCTTTCTGGGTTGTTTTGCTCAAAATTTTTCCACGCTCTTTCGTGAAAATAAAAAACAACGGTATTACAAGCTGGCTCAATCACCGCTAATAAGCCGCCCACTAAAGCGCTGCCCGTTAATAAATATCCCACCGTAAAAGCAACGCTAAAGTGTAAAATTGCAAATGAAATTGTTTTAGCCATTTTGGGCTCCTTATGTTTGTAAAGCTATTATTGGCCTACTAATTTTTTTAATCCAATTCATTGTTAATATCTATTTGATAAGTTTTACTTATGACTAGCAACTCTTCACTTTCAGTTATTCCAGTTATTGCAATTGACGGCCCTTCTGCCAGCGGCAAAGGCACTGTTGCACAATTAGTGGCTGAAAGATTAAATTTTCATTACCTCGATTCTGGCGCGCTATATCGAATAGTCGCTTTTGCGGCTTATAAAAATAATACTGCATGGAGCGACGCAGATAAGCTTGGCGAATTAGCAAAAAGCTTGAAGATTGAGTTTAGCCAAAATGAAATCTATTTAAATGACGACCACATTACAGAAGCGGTAAGAAGCGAGGAAATGAGCCGAGGCGCATCTGAGGTGGCAATTCATCAGCCTGTGCGTAGCGCCTTAATGGATTTACAACGCTCTTTTCGCCAAGCGCCTGGATTGGTGGGTGACGGCCGCGATATGGGCTCAGTCATTTTTAAAGATGCCATGCTTAAAATATTTTTAACCGCCTGCGTACAAGTTCGCGCTGAGCGTCGTTACAAACAGCTCATTAATAAAGGCTTAAGCGCTAATTACGAGAATATTTTAGCAGATTTGCAAAGTCGCGATGAGCGCGACAGCCAGCGTAGCGCCGCACCACTCATTCAAACTGCAGATGCATTACTATTAGACACATCTCAACTCAACATTGAGCAGGCTATGCAATTCGTTTTAAATGCCTATCAAAAGTATCAATCAAAACATTAAAAAATAATATTAATTCAATGCAAAAAGTGTATTAAGTCATTGAACACATACTATTTTTTGTGTAATATGTACGATTCGTGTTAAGTTTAAAACAACATTATTGTTGGCTTAACGTTTAATAACTGCCCCACTGCTAGGTGGGAACGCTTAATTAGTTTTTTTATTCAAAATATTGGTTAAGTAATTTTTTTAGGTATCCCAATTTAATGGCTTCTACTTCTAACTCTACCCCATCATCGATGGAATCTTTCGCCGCGCTTTTTGAAGAAAGTTTGGCACGTCAGGAAATGCGTTCTGGTGAGGTAATCACCGCCGAGGTTGTATCGATTGATAACGATCACGTGATTGTTAACGCTGGCTTAAAATCTGAAAGCGTCATTGATGCTGCAGAATTCAAAAATGCTCAAGGTGAGCTTGAAGTGGCCGTTGGCGACTTCGTAAAAGTATGTATCGAAAAATTGGAAGATGGCTTTGGCTCTACACAACTTTCTCGCGAAAAAGCGAAGAAAATGGAAGCTTGGCTGGATTTAGAAGATGCCATGAACGAAGGCCGTGTAGTTAAAGGCTTTGTAAGCGGTAAAGTAAAAGGCGGATTGCGCGCTTCTGTAAACGGCATTATGGCTTTCTTACCAGGTTCATTGGTTGATGTACGTTCTGTAAAAGACACTACACCATTCGAAAACAAAGAGTGGGATTTCAAAGTTATTAAACTTGATCGCAAACGTAACAATATCGTGGTTTCTCGCCGTGCTGTAATGGAAGTCAGCATGGGGGCAGACCGTGAAGCGTTAATGGGTACATTGCAAGAAGGCGCAATCATTAAAGGTATTGTTAAAAACATTACTGATTACGGCGCATTCGTTGATTTGGGCGGCATTGATTGCTTGCTACACATTACCGATTTAGCATGGCGTCGCGTTAAGCACCCATCAGAAGTGCTAACAGTAGGTGAAGAAGTTGAAGCCAAAATCTTGAAATTCGATCAAGAGAAAAACCGTGTTTCATTAGGTATTAAACAATTAGGCGACGACCCATGGGTTGCATTAACTCGCCGTTACCCAGTAAGCACACGCCTGTTCGGTAAGGTTTCAAACATTACTGACTATGGCGCATTCGTTGAAGTAGAGCCAGGTATCGAAGGTTTGGTACACGTTTCAGAAATGGATTGGACCAACAAAAATATTCACCCAGGCAAAATCGCTCAGTTAGGCGACGAAGTTGAAGTGATGATTCTTGAGATTGACGAAGATCGTCGTCGTTTATCCTTAGGTATGAAACAGTGTAAAGCCAATCCTTGGGATGACTTCTCTGCTACACACGCTAAAAACGATAAAGTTTCTGGTCAAATCAAATCAATAACTGACTTTGGTGTGTTTATCGGCCTAGCTGGCGGTATTGATGGTTTAGTGCATTTATCTGATTTATCTTGGACTCAAACTGGCGAAGAAGCGATTCGCAACTTCAAAAAAGGTGATGAGTTACAAGCCATTATTTTAGCAATCGATGTTGAGAAAGAGCGTATTTCTCTAGGTGTTAAACAGCTGACAGAAGATCCATCAGGTGCAACACCTTCATCATCTAGCGATGACAAAGCAGCAAAACCTAAAGCAAAACCTGCTAAAACTAAAGCTGAAGATAGCTCAACTAAAGCAGCAGATGACGCAGCAGCAGCGGGTACAACTAACCTTGGCGCTTTATTAAAAGCAAAAATGGATAGCAAGAAATAAATAGCAGCAAAAAGCTAGTTTGATGTTAATCGATATTAATTTAAGACGTTTTTACGTTAGATAATTACAAGCTAAATTAAAGGCAACTATAAGCCATGACAAAATCAGAATTAATTAATTTATTAGCAGAGCGTTTTCCACAACTGGTTGTGAAAGACGCTGAGTTATCTGTTAAAGCCATCTTAGATGCAATGACAGATAACTTATCAACTGGCGAGCGAATCGAAATTCGTGGCTTCGGTAGTTTTAGCTTAAATTACCGTCCGCCACGTTTGGGTCGCAATCCTAAAACTGGCAGCAAAGTGCAAGTACCTGCAAAACATGTGCCGCACTTTAAAGCCGGTAAAGAGTTGCGCGATCGCGTTGATTCAGCCACATAAATAGTTTTTAGTAGTCAATATTAAAAACGGCATTTGAATAACGGTACTTAGAAATAAGTACCGTTTTTTTACGTCCATATATACAGGCCTTAAAATTAGTCATTGTGCTTAAGCTTAGGTAAAATACGTTTAGATAAAACATAAAATAAATAGATAAATAATGATGATTGAATTTGAATATTGGTGGCTTTTAGTGCTCCCGCTTTTTTTTACGCTCGGCTGGATAGCAGCGCGCGTGGATATTCGGCAATTATTGTCTGAATCCACCACCCTGCCAGCCGCCTATTTTAAAGGGCTTAACTTTTTAATTGGCGACCAGCACGACAAAGCGGTTGAAGCATTCAGTGAAGCCGTACAAGCCAATAGCGATTCATTAGAATTACATTTTGCTTTGGGCAGTTTATTTAGACGCACAGGTGAAACCGACCGCGCTATTAATCTGCATGTCAATTTGCTGGATAAAAAAGAATTGACTGCGCCACAGCGTAACGCCGTAAAAGCAGAGCTGGCACAAGATTACTTAAAAGCAGGATTATTTGACCGTGCAGAAGAGTTATTTAAAGGCTTAGAAGACCAACGCTATAAACAACCCGCACTGCATGCTTTACTCGAAATATACGTACGTGAGCGCGAATGGGCGCAAGCAATTTCTACTGCAACTGAATTAGAGCGATTGTCTGGCGTGCCTTTTAGAGTGGAGATTGCACAGTATTACTGCGAATTAGCCATGAATTTCATCATCGCACAAAATGCAGACGCCGCGCATAGCCAGTTGGCTTTAGCATTAGATGCCAACAAAAACTGTATTCGTGCCAATGTATTATTAGGCGAGATAGAAGCTAGCACAGGCCAGCATCAAACAGCTATTTCTTACTGGAAACGTATCGAGTTTCAGCAGCCAGAATACTTAGGTTTAGTCGCAGGCAAAATGCTCAAAAGTTATCGTGCGTCTAATCAGCTAAAAGAAGGTTTAGCTCAATTAAATGCTTACATAGAAACGTATAAATTATCCTCTTTGATGTCGGTTTTGTATGAAGCAACACTAGCTGAAGAAGGTGCTGAAAATGCCGCCAAATTAGCGCGAAATGAGTTAATCCGCCAACCCAGCTTGACGACGCTGGACCAATTGCTGCAAGCGCGCGCGATGGCAGATGATAATAGCTGTAATCAAGATGTGCAGCTGATGCAGCAAACTGTACGCAATGCGATTGGTAACCGCGCGGCTTATCATTGTAATCAGTGCGGGTTTCGAGCTAAACAATATCACTGGCAATGCCCTGCTTGCAATGCATGGGAATCACTGCCTGCTGAACCTTCAGAAACCATTAGCCGCGAAATGACGGTCAAAAAATCCAATCAAAAATAAATATTGATAAAGTTAAATAAATGTCTGACTCAAAAATTCCCGATTCTAAAATCATCGTCGCGCTAGATTTTGCCGACTCTACCAATGTGCTAAATCTGGTTAATCAGCTAGACCCCAGCTTGTGTAAACTTAAAGTGGGCAAAGAACTATTTACTGCCGCAGGCCCGCAATTTGTTGAAAAATTAGTCGCTAAAAACTTTCAGGTTTTTTTAGATTTAAAGTTTCACGACATTCCGAATACTGTGGCAAAAGCCTGCGAAGCAGCCAGCAACCTAGGTGTTTGGATGCTTAATGTGCATGCCAGCGGCGGGAAAGCCATGATGCAAGCAGCGCTTGAAGGCGTAGATAAAAGTCAACATAAGCCTTTCTTAATTGCTGTGACCGTATTGACTAGCATGGAGCAGGTAAATTTAATAGAAATAGGCGTTAATAATACTGTAGAGAATCAAGTACTTAACCTCTCAAAACTAACAAAATCGTCTGGATTGCATGGCGTTGTATGTTCTGCGCAAGAAGCAATATTATTAAAGCAGCATTTGCCACAAGATTTTTTGTTGGTTACACCAGGAATTCGTCCCGCGACTGCCAGCAAAAACGACCAAACCCGCGTTCTCACGCCAGCACAAGCGCTGGCCGCCGGCGCAAGCTATCTGGTGATTGGCCGCCCCATCACGCAAGCTATCAAGCCTATAGACGCTTTAATTGCTATTCTTAGTGAAATTCAAATGTCGCACTAAATACTGGTTATTCATTCATTAAATTAGTACACTCACACTGTGGACTTTTAAGTCGCACATCATTTCAATTAGGAGAGAATAAATGAAAAAAATGCTAATTACCTTACTCGTCAGCTTTGCATTTAGCTTTAATGCGCTTGCGGCTGTTAACATTAACACCGCTACGCAAGCAGAATTAGAGTCATTGCCTGAAATTGGCCCAGTTAAAGCAAAAGCAATCATTGATTATCGCAAGAAAAATAGTGGCTTTAAATCTATCGATGAACTGGAAAAAGTGGATGGAATTGGTGCAGTAACACTAAAAAATATACGTAAAGATGTAGCAATCAGCGGCAAAACCACTGTTGTTGCTCCAGTAGCTAAAAAAGCCACAACGATAAAAAAAACGAGCGATACGAGCAAAAAAACTACTGAGAAAAAAACGTCTACCAAAAAAACTGTTGTTGATACCAAACCAAAAACAGAAAAAGCTAAAAATTAAGCTAGCAAAAGTGTCCAATTGTGAAAAAGCCCGCTTATGCGGGCTTTTTATTTTGAATTATCTATCCAAGTTAATCATCGTGATCATGATGCTTATGTTTATTGTGACCTTTGCCACGCTTATGCTTGCGATTATGTGATTTTGGGCTAGGCTCATCAATCACTTTGCCAATCACTGCACCGCCAGCACCACCTAAACCTGCGCCAACCACTGCACCTGTGCCGCTGCCACTCACTCTGCGGCCCACATAAGCACCACCAGCACCACCTGCTGCACCTCCGATGACTGCACCAGCTTGACCTTCACCTTTAGTAGTTACTGCACCACCTAAGCCGCCACCCACAGCACCACCTAATATCTCACCTGTGCTGCCGCCTACAACACCACCAAGTGCTGTACCTGCTGCTGCACCCAAGCCACCGCCTACTGCTGTTTTAGCGTTGCTATCTGCTGCAAATGCTTGACCAGATAATAATAAAACTGCTAATAATGGAGCATGAATATATTTCATTGCGACTTCCTTTTTTTAATCATGTTGAATTGTTAATTACAAAGCTTATGTTTTAGCATTAATCAGTTTACAAGAATTGATTAATAGTCCAATAAGCAAATTCTGAAATAGATGTAGGTGTTTTCCTACATTAAATATGGCCTGAAGCTATTTTGAGATTACTTAACGCGCATACCAGCCTGTGCGCCTACATCAGGCGTTAATATAAATGGTCCGCCACGCTCATCACTAGCAGCTAACACCATGCCCTCAGACATGCCGAATTTCATTTTTCGTGGCGCTAAGTTAGCAACCATCACCGTGTTACGTCCAATTAGAGTAGTTGGATTATAGGTTGATTTGATACCAGCAAATACTTGGCGCGTAGTTGACTGACCGTCAGTCTCTTCGCCAATATCTAAAGTGAGTTTTAATAACTTTTCAGCGCCTTCAACGTGCTCGGCATTAACGATTGTTGCGATTCGTAAATCCACTTTAGTAAAGTCATCAATGCTGATATATTCAGCTTCAGGCAATATGGCTGCAGGCCCGGCTTTAGTCTTGGCTGGCGCGCTCACTTGCGCTGTTGCAGCCAGGTTTTCTTTGTTAGCATCTGTCATGGCTTCAATCAGTTTGGGGTCAACACGTGTCATTAAATGCTCAAATTCTTTAATTGATTTAGCTCTAACTGGAGTCATAGGCTTGGTACCCAAGTCACACCATTGCAAGTCTGGAGTACTAAATAGATGCTCTACATTTTCAACTAATGCAGGCAATATTGGTTTAATAAGGATTGATAAATTATAAAAACCCAACAACGCGTTAGTACAAATTTGATGCAATTCGCTCTTATTGGATTCGAAATCCTTTGCCAATACCCAAGGCTGTTTTGTTTGAACATATTGATTAATTTCGTCTGCATAACCCATGATTAATCTTACGGCTTTACCATAATCACGCTGCTCATAAGCTTGCTTAATATCTTCTTCTACATTAACTAATCCAAGAGCGTAAAAGCCAGTATTAATATCAAGCTCGTACAACCTACCCTCAAAATACTTATTTAAAATATTGGCAGTTCTACTGGCAATGTTAACGTACTTACCCACCAAATCACTGTTCACGCGCGCCACAAAGTCTTCTAAATTCAAATCGATATCTTCCATGGTGCTATTGAGTTTAGCCGCATAGTAATAGCGCAAATATTCAGGATTCTTAATGTAATCTAAATAGCTACGGGCCGTGATAAAAGTACCACGTGATTTGCTCATTTTTTCGCCATTGACGGTTAAAAAACCATGTGCAAAAATTTGTGTCGGTTTGCGGTGTCCGCTAAATTCAAGCGTTGCTGGCCAGAATAAAGCATGGAAATACAAAATGTCTTTGCCAATAAAATGATATAGCTCTGTTTCGCTGTCTTTCGACCAGTATTCGTCGAAGTCTAAGCCTTGCGTTTCACATAGCTTTTTGAAGCTAGCCATATAGCCAATCGGCGCATCCAGCCACACATAAAAGTATTTGCCTGGCGCGTCTGGAATCTCAAAACCAAAATATGGCGCATCGCGCGAAATATCCCAGTCATTCAAGCCATTCTCAAACCACTCGCCCATTTTGTTGGCTGCCTCGCCTTGTAGCGTGGGCTTACCTTTTATAGCTTCGCTACGCGTCCAGTCTTTTAAAAACGCTTCACATTCACTTAATTTAAAAAAGTAATGTTCTGTTTCCTTGCGCACTGGCGCGGCGCCAGATACCGCTGAATAGGCATTAATCAATTCTGTTGGATTATAAGTTGCACCACAAACTTCACAGTTATCACCGTATTGGTCCTTAGCATGGCATTTTGGGCATTCGCCTTTAATAAATCGGTCAGGCAAGAACATGTTTTTAACAGGGTCGTAAAACTGCTCAATGGTTTTAGTCGCTATTTTGCCGTTGGCTTTTAATTTGCGATAAATGGTTTGCGATAGCTCTTTGTTTTCAGGCGCATTGGTTGAGTAGTAATTATCAAACTCTACCAAGAACTCTTTAAAGTCTGCGCTATGTTCTTTATGCACATTAGCAATCAAGGCTTCTGGTGTGATGCCCTCTTTCTCTGCACGCAACATGATTGGAGTGCCATGTGTATCATCCGCACACACATAATGCACGGTATGGCCCTGCATTTTTTGAAAGCGCACCCAAATATCAGTTTGAATATATTCGACTAAGTGTCCTAAATGTATACTGCCATTGGCGTAGGGTAAGGCAGAAGTAACCAGGATTTTGCGTGCCATAAATTGCTTTAAATTGAGGTAAAACGCTATTTTAGCAAATTAATTCATAATAAGCTTTAAGGATGCGCGTTTTCAGGAATACCTTGCGTTAAAATAGATTTTTATCATTTAGCACATCCAAATATCATGGCATTAACAGACTTAACCATTCAAAACGTCCTAAAATCGCTAATCGACCCAAACACTGGCAAAGACTTTATCACCAGCAAATCGGCTAAAAACATTCAAATCAATGGCGATAAAGTCAGCTTGGATATTGTATTGGGCTACCCAGCTAAAAGCGTGATGGCAAATTTGCAAGCGCTGGTGACTGAGCATTTAAAATCGCATGCTGGCGTGAGTGAAGTAATGGTGAATATTGGTAGCCGCATCGTTGCGCATAAAGTGCAACAAGGCGTCAATTTACTGCCGAATGTGAAAAATATCATTGCGGTGGCTTCTGGCAAAGGCGGCGTGGGCAAATCCACTACCTCAGTCAACTTAGCTTTGGCACTGGCGGCAGAAGGTGCAACAGTAGGTTTATTAGATGCCGATATTTACGGCCCTAGCCAACCTCAAATGCTAGGCATTAGTGGCCGCCCAGAAAGCACGGATGGCAAAAGCATGCAGCCAATGCTGGCACATGGCATACAAGCCATGAGTATTGGCTTTTTAGTGGATATTGATACGCCTATGGTTTGGCGCGGCCCAATGGTAACGGGTGCGCTAGAGCAATTGTTGCGTGATACAAAATGGAATGATTTAGATTATTTGGTGATTGATTTGCCACCTGGCACAGGCGATATTCAACTGACTTTAGCGCAAAAAATCCCTGTGACAGGCGCGATTATTGTTACCACACCGCAAGATATTGCTCTGCTAGATGCAAGACGTGGCTTAAAAATGTTTGAAAAAGTGAATATTCCTATTCTGGGCATTGTAGAAAATATGAGCACGCATATTTGTAGCAATTGCGGCCATGAAGAACATATTTTTGGCGCAGGTGGCGGTGCCCAAATGTGTAGTGATTACAACGTTGATTTACTAGGCTCACTACCCTTAGACATCAGCATTCGCGAACAAACGGATAGCGGCAAACCCACTGTTATAAACACGCCAGATTCCAAAATCGCCAACATTTACAAAGAAATTGCCCGCAAAGCCGCGATTAAAATTGCCAATGCCAGCTTGGATCACAGCAGCAAGTTTCCGAACATTGTGATTCAAAATACTTAATGATATGAAAATTGATTTAAAAAAAGAATTAAAAGTATTAGATATCGACGATGGTATTTTAATTTTTACATTAGCCACATTTGGAGTGGGGCACCTTTTTTCAATCAGTAATTATTTTCCTGATTCCGACCAGTCAACTACTGAAATAAAGTACAAAGCAACCAAAGAACTTTTTCTTAATGCAATAAATATGCTAAAAAAAGATGCATCTGAATCTTACGACATTCGCAAAAGTATTGTGGCTAAAATTAATCTAAGATTTCCTGAGTTTAATGAGCAAATAATAAGCAGATATCTACATAGAGCAACTACTAATTCTTTTTCAAGCTCATCAGATGACGATGAAATTAACAATCAAACTCTTTATTCGATTGGAGTTTTTAGTGCAGCAGCTCTAATCGATAAACGCGCTAATTTTCGCCCTCTAACAAATAGTCGTTGTAAGTTACCTGTTGATGATGATTATGTCTTTATAGTATTTCCACATTTGATTGGGGACCATAGTCAAATAGAAAAAATTAATGACAAGATTAATCAATTAGTACAATTTTGTAGTGAGATGGACATCGAGCTACGCAGTCAAATCAATCAAAATCTAGTTAACAATAAAGCTGCTTTTATTTCCAACAATTCTGGCTTTTCAAATAAAGCATATGATTTAGTTTGGGAATGGGCTCAGGCACGCAATATTAGTAACGGCAATAATTTCCAACTAAAAATAGACAGCTTTATTCAAGAGCAGTCTAACGTTACTCCAAAGCAATAAATATCTACACCATTTTTAGGTGCGATTAAAGTCGCAGGGATTTTCACACCCTTACGCCAATTGTCCACAGCCTCTTGCTTGCCTACGCCCGTCACTAAAAACAGCACTTCATGCGTATTATTTAAACGATTTTGCGACATGGTCACACGGTCAGCAGGCGGTTTTGGTGCATCAAAAACTGGCACTACATCGGCGCTATTATCTACGGCTTGATTAGGGAACAGGCTAGCAGTATGACCATCTTCACCCAAACCAAGAATCACTAAATCAAATGCACGTACGCCATTGAGCGTTTTTGCATAGGCTTTCGCGCCTTCTACATTGCCCAACTCAGTAGGAATATCATGAATCTGGTTTTGTGGAATCGCCACATGATTTAACCAGACATCTCGAGCCATTTTGCTATTGCGATCGACATGGTCTACTGGCAAGCAACGGTCATCATTATGAAAAACATGCCACTTGGCCCAATCAGCTTTTTGTTGGCTTAATAATTGATACACACTTTTGGGTGTACTACCGCCCGCCAATACCACTAAAAAACTACCATGCTGCTGAATTGCTTCTTCTGCGGCGGCTAAAATGCGCTTAACAGCGGCTTGGTTAATGGCATCTTGCGATTGAAAAGTATGCCAGCGAGTGTTATCAAGTGAAGTGTTTTGCGTCATAAAAACCTAATAGAAACTTTAAAAAAATAAAAAAAGCAGCTTTAAATTCTCTGCTTTTAAAAATCTATACCTAATATTGTGTTTAGCAGTACCGCATTTGATAACTGCTACTGCATTTGCTATAATTATACTTAACTCAATTAGATAATTCTTCAAGAATTATTATTTTTTGTTTTCACCACATCCACAAGATGGGTGCTTTTTATTATCCTCACACCATAGGAAAAACAGCATGAAATTAGCAATGATCGGCTTAGGCAAAATGGGCGGCAATATGGCTGCGCGTTTATTACGTCACAAAATTGAAGTCGTTGGCTTTGATTTCAACACAGAATTCGTCAACAATCTAGTTAAAACTGAAGGCATGATTGCTGCTAGCTCAGTAGTAGATGCAGTAAGCAAACTAGAAGGACAAAAAATTGTTTGGTTAATGTTGCCAGCTGGCGAAATTACCGAAAATCAAATTAAAGACTTAATTCCGCTATTAAACAAAGGCGATATTATCGTCGACGGCGGCAACTCAAACTACAAACACAGCCAGCGTCGCGGCGCGATGTTAGCCGAACTTGGTATTGGCTTTATTGACTGCGGTACTTCTGGCGGTGTTTGGGGCTTGGATAACGGCTACTGCCTAATGTACGGCGGCGACAAACAATACGCAGACGTATTAGCACCTTATGCGCAAGCATTAACGCACGTAGACCGTGGTTGGGCGCATGTGGGCCCAGTAGGTTCTGGTCACTTCACCAAAATGCTACACAATGGTATTGAATACGGCATGATGCAAGCCTTTGCCGAAGGTTTAGACTTACTAAAAGGCAAAGAAGAATTTGATTTAGACTTAGCTCAAATTACTGAATTATGGCGTCATGGTTCTGTTGTACGCAGCTGGTTGCTTGATTTGACAGCTGAAGCACTTAAAAATGATCAGGATTTAGATTCAATCGCACCATATGTTGCAGATTCTGGTGAAGGTCGTTGGACAGTAGTTGAAGCGGTTGAGCAAGGCGTTGCTGCACCAGTATTAACAGTGGCATTACAAGCGCGTTTCAGAAGCCAAGATAAACATGGTTATAGCTATAAATTGTTATCTTTAATGCGTAATGCTTTTGGCGGCCATGCTGTTAAGAAAAATTAAATAGTGATAAAGAAATAAACGTTGATTGAGGGGTTTTCCCCTCAATCAACACAGCGACTTAACCCTTTTATTTAACCGAATTTTTATATTTTTAAGGTTACGCAATGACTCAAACAATCGACCCCTGTACGCTCGTTTTATTCGGGGCCAGCGGCAATTTAGCACGTGTAAAACTTTACCCTGGTTTGTTCAGACTAGATTCAATCGGCCGCTTGCCTGCCGAGTTAAAAATTTTAGCGGTTGGCCGTCAAGAAGTAACTCAAGAAGCATGGCGTGCTGATATTAAAAGCATGCTGGATGCTAAATTTAAAAAAGGCTACGACGCAGCCGCATTTGAGCGTTTTATAGCACGTAACTTCTATCATGCTAATCCGCCTACGGATCCTGATGCATTTGCTAAGCTTAAAAACACATTAAGTGATACCAAAACATTCCCACAAAACTTAGCTTACTTTTTATCAGTACGCCCTGTCGATTTCGCGCCAGTGGTGGAATCGTTAGCAAAAGTTGGTTTAACACAAGAAGATAAATTCTGGCGCCGTGTAGTGGTTGAAAAACCATTTGGTACCGATTTAAATAGCGCGATTGATTTGCAAGCCGCGCTAACCAAAAACCTGAAAGAAAGCCAAATTTACCGTATTGACCATTATTTGGGCAAATCGGCGCTACAAAATATTCTGTTACAACGCTTTACCAACACAATTTTAGAGCCAATTTGGAACAATCAATATATTGATCATGTGCAAATCACCAATACTGAAATGTTAGGCGTTGGCGACCGTACGCAGTTTTACGATAGCACAGGTGCATTGCGTGACATGATTCAAAGCCATGTTCTGCAAACATTGGCCTTAACCGCGATGGAAATGCCAAAAGATTTAACACCGCATGGCGTACGAGATGCCAAAATTAAAGTGTTAGAGCAAATTCGTCCGATTCCAGTGAATGAATTAAGTAAGCATGCTTTCCGTGCACAATATGCGGCAGGTGAAGTATTTAGTGCGGATGGAAAAGGCGAGAAAGTGCCTGGTTATTTGGAAGAGTTAGGCAATAAAGACAGCGTGGTAGAAACTTACGCTGCACTTAAATTGTTTATTGATAATCCGCGCTGGCAAGGTGTTCCGTTTTACATTCGTACCGCTAAACGCTTACATGAAGCCGATACCCGTATTTCTATCCGCTTTAAAAAAGCACCGTTACAAGTCAACGAACAAGACCAAAACTGGCTGATTATCGGCATTCAACCGCGTGAATGCATCAAAATGGAAATTCAAGCTAAAGTGCCAGGCTTAGATATTAACACCCGCACTATTCAATTAGATGCCGCAAACCGCTTGCCTGAAGATGACACGGTTGATGCGTATGAGGCTTTATTGCTTAACTTAATGCAAGGTGATAATTCAAATTACTTGCATATTAGTGAAGCCGAAGCACAATGGCGCTTGGTTGACCCAGTCGTAAAAGCTTGGGCGGCAGATAAATCGCCTGTGCATCAATACCCTGCTGGCTCAAGTGACCCAGAAGCATCAAAAGTGATTTTTGAAGCTGAAGATCAGTTTTGGCGTTATTCAATTCAATTGGGTGGCGATCAGCAATAGCTAAAATAATTTGCAATCAAAGTGTGATTTGTTGTTATTATTTGCACTCATTAAAAGCGGGGTTAATACTCCGCTTTTTACCTTTTAATAGATTAATGAATGAGCCTTAAAGCATGAGTATAAAATCGGATAAGTGGATTCGCCGCATGGCTGAAGAGCATCAAATGATTTCTCCGTTTGAGCCAAACCAAGTCAAGATGAATGCCGCTGGTGAGCGCATGGTTTCTTACGGCACCTCTAGCTATGGTTACGATATTCGCTGTAGTAAAGAGTTTAAATTGTTCACCAATTTAAACAGCACCATTGTTGACCCAAAAAATTTCGACCCGAATTCGTTTGTTGAAGTGAATGCAGACTACTGCATCATTCCGCCGAATTCATTCGCGCTTGCACGCACCGTTGAGTATTTTAAAATTCCGCGTAACGTATTGACCATTTGCTTAGGAAAATCGACTTATGCGCGTTGCGGCATTATTGTAAACGTCACGCCATTTGAGCCAGAATGGGAAGGCTATGTGACATTAGAGTTCAGCAATACGACTCCGCTACCAGCCAAAATCTACGCTAACGAAGGCTGTGCACAAGTGCTGTTTTTTGAGGCCGATGCCGATGATGTCTGCGAAACTAGTTACAAAGACCGTGGTGGTAAATACCAAGGTCAAGTGGGCGTTACACTGCCTAAAATCTAGCATTACAAATCTAGTAACACACAAGATTTAATTAAGGATATTGAATGAAGTTTCGCTTTCCCGTTGTTATTATCGATGAAGACTTTCGGTCTGAAAACTCCTCAGGTTTGGGTATTCGCGTACTCGCCAAAGCCATCGAATCTGAAGGTTTTGAAGTGTTAGGCGTCACCAGTTATGGTGATTTGACCTCATTCGCGCAGCAACAAAGCCGCGCTTCTGCCTTTATTCTATCTATTGATGACAACGAGTTTGTAGAAGAAAATCAAGATGCGCTGGATAACTTACGTAAATTTGTGGATGAAATTCGTTACCGTAATGAAGAAATTCCTATTTTCTTGCATGGCGAAACACGCACTTCTCGCCATATTCCAAACGAAATCTTGCGCGAGCTTAACGGCTTTATTCATATGTATGAAGATACGCCAGAATTTGTGGCGCGCTATATTCTGCGCGAAGCACGTACCTACTTAGATAGCCTTGCACCACCCTTTTTTAAAGCATTAACAGAGTACGCAGCCGATGGCTCCTACTCTTGGCATTGTCCTGGTCACTCTGGCGGCGTGGCATTTTTAAAATCCCCTGTTGGCCAGATGTTTCACCAGTTTTTTGGTGAAAATATGCTACGCGCCGATGTGTGTAACGCGGTAGATGAGCTTGGTCAACTATTAGACCACACAGGCCCAGTAGCGGCTTCTGAGCGCAATGCGGCGCGTATTTACAACTGTGATCACTTATATTTTGTAACTAACGGCACCTCAACCAGTAACAAAATGGTGTGGAACAGTACAGTAGCGCCGGGTGATGTTGTTGTTGTAGATCGTAACTGCCATAAATCGATTTTGCATGCGATTATCATGACTGGCGCGGTGCCTGTATTTTTGATGCCGACCCGTAATCATTTTGGCATTATCGGCCCGATTCCAAAAAACGAATTTGAATGGGAAAACATTCAAAAGAAAATCGACCGCAACCCATTTATTTTGGATAAATCGGCTAAACCGCGCGTTTTAACCATTACTCAATCTACCTACGATGGTGTGTTGTACAACGTAGAAGAAATCAAGGACATGTTGGATGGCAAGATTGATACCTTGCATTTTGATGAAGCTTGGTTGCCACATGCCACGTTCCACGATTTCTATGGTGATTATCATGCGATTGGCGAAGGTCGTCCGCGTTGTAAAGAGAGCATGGTGTTTTCAACACAATCTACCCATAAATTGTTAGCAGGCTTATCTCAAGCTAGCCAAATTTTGGTGCAAGATGCTGAAAACAACAAACTAGACCGCGACATTTTTAATGAAGCCTATTTAATGCACACTTCAACTAGTCCACAATATTCGATTGTAGCGAGTATTGACGTGGCTGCTGCGATGATGGAAGCCCCTGGCGGCACGGCTTTGGTTGAAGAAAGCCTGATGGAAGCTTTAGACTTCCGCCGTGCGATGCGCAAAGTGGATGAAGATTGGGGTGCAGACTGGTGGTTTAAAGTTTGGGGTCCAGACGATTTAAGTGAAGAAGGCTTAGAAGAACGCGACGCATGGATGCTAAAAGCCAATGACGCTTGGCATGATTTCGGCAATTTAGCTGAAGGCTTTAACATGTTGGACCCAATCAAAGCCACTATCATCACGCCAGGCTTGGATATTAAAGGTAATTTCTCGGATAAATTCGGCATTCCAGCGGCGATTGTGACTAAATATTTAGCTGAGCATGGCGTCATTGTTGAAAAAACAGGTCTTTATTCATTTTTTATTATGTTCACAATCGGCATTACAAAAGGCCGCTGGAACACGATGGTAGCGGCTTTACAACAATTTAAAGATGACTACGATAAGAATCAGCCGCTATGGAAAGTATTACCTGAATTCGTACAAAAACAACCTAGATACGAAAAAGTCGGTTTGCGTGATTTGTGCGAAAAAATCCATGCGGTTTACAAGGCCAATGACGTGGCAAAATTAACCACAGAGATGTATTTATCAGACATGGTGCCAGCGATGAAGCCGACTGACGCTTTTGCCAAAATGGCACACCGTAAAATTGACCGCGTAGCGATTGATGATTTAGAAGGCCGAATCACCGCAGTGTTGCTAACGCCCTACCCGCCTGGCATTCCATTATTGATTCCTGGTGAACGATTCAATAAAATCATTGTGAATTACTTAAAGTTTGCACGTGAATTTAACGAAAAATTCCCTGGATTTGAAGCAGATAATCACGGTTTAGTGAAAGAAATGGTGGATGGTAAAGCCGTTTATTTTGTGGATTGCGTAGAACAATAAGCTGCTTAATTTATTCGTGCATTTTTAAGTGTTAAGTTTTGCAGATTATTTTTTAATATAGACTAAATCGCTATATTCAAGACCACTCGCTGCGATGTGGTCTTTTTTTTCAACTAAACTCCAGTCATTCAAATCAATATCTGCAAAAAATGCATCACCTGCAACCGTTGTATTCACTTGGGTTAAGTAGAGCTTGTTGGCAAGCTTAATGCCATCTTTGTATAGTTCTGCACCGCCAATCAAAAACGGCTCGCTATCTGCTTTACACAATTCAATCGCAGATTTTAGTGAGTGTGCAATTAGTGCACCCTCAACGTGATAGTTTTTATTGCGCGTTACAATCACAGTTGTTCGGTTAGGTAACAACCGCCCTAATGATTCATATGTTTTGCGCCCCATAATGATGTGATGACCTGTCGTTAACGCTCTAAAACGCTTTAAATCTTCTGGTAGATGCCAAGGCAAGGTATTGTTAATGCCGATAACGTTATTGTTTGCAATTGCAACGATAATAGATAAATTATTCATAACAATGATTATACTGAATCAGCATCTAACTTAATATAAACCCAAAATACTCAATGCAAATAAAAACACCCCACATTTCTGTGAGGTGTTTGATTGGTTAAATTAACCAGTAACTAACTACAATTTAAACGTCTAAATTATAGTGAGAATACTGTTAAACCGCCGCCACCAGGAGCAGCGTTGTATTTTGTTAACTCTTTATAACCACCAGCAGCACCAAGCGCGTCTGTGTCGTTAGTTAAACCAAGGTTCATCGCAACGCCAGCCCAACCACCGATACCTGAGAAAGTACCAACGTATTGTTTACCTTTGTTACCATAAGTGAACGCATTGCCGATAATGCCAGAACCTAGTTGGAATTTCCAAAGTTCTTTACCTGATTGAGCATCAACTGCTTTGAACCAACGGTCTAAAGTACCGTAGAACACAACGTTTGTGGAAGTAGTTAATACACCACCCCAAGCAGAGAATTT